>SDBT01003795.1_pt1 | contig 25987 bp, 27 predicted proteins | sample 2277101 | NCBI WGS metagenome assembly SDBT01 (sample SAMN10404973, study PRJNA504765) | marine sediment metagenome | isolation source: marine sediment core GS10_PC15, 103 cmbsf | place: Arctic Ocean: Southern Knipovich Ridge | collected 2010 | reverse complement strand
GTGTAGATCTCCGAGGTGGAAGATTTGGTGGGGGTTATAGGAAATGGAAAATACCTCTATACCAGTCATTGGCAAAAAAAGGGCAGAAAATCAAGTTAGTGATAGCTAATTCCCATAATCCAAAAACATTTGAACTTCTTAAGGCTATTCTTGATAGTAGAATGGTTGATTTTCTATTTCTCGATGGAGATCACACCTATGAAGGAGTTAAGAGAGATTTCAATAAATATTCAAATTTGGTCAAAGAAGGAGGAATAATCGCGTTACACGATATCGCCGAGCATTCTCCTAAGTCTAAATGTAATGTATATAAGTTTTGGGATGAAATTAAAAATGATTATGAAAATCTTGAAATTATTAAAGACAGAAAACAAAAATGGGCTGGAATAGGTGTAATTTATCTATGAGAATAAAAATCTCAATTGGATTAGGATTCAATGGAAGCAAATTCTCATTTTTAGTTTTAATAAAAAAATGGAAAATAATGTAATAGATTATTGTTTAAATCAAGCAAGAAGGTTTATACGAGGAGTTGAATTTATTGAGAATTGAAGTATCTATATATAAAAAAATAAAAAAATTAAGTCTTATAATCCCAGGCCTTCGGAATTTATTTTTTAAATTTGAATCTTACATATTTGACATTTTTAAAATCATTGATTTTAGGCAATATATTGGTAAAAGTTTCAGACCAAAAAAAGGACCTAATGAAGATATAATTATGAAATTTAAAAAGTTCTATGAAAAGAACTTTTTTGATGAAAAAATAAATTCTATCATAGATTTTGCTGAAAGGAAAATAAAAAGTGCTTGGCAGGGTCATCAATATTTTGCTATTTGGTTAGTTAAAGAATTGCAACCATTAACTATTGTTGATCTTGGTGTAGCTACTGGATTTTCAACATTAATATTTGCAGCTCAAAATGTGGGGAAAGTTTATGGTATTGACTGGTTTAAAAGATTTAGCCCTCTAAGAAGGGAATTAGATGATTATATTCCTTGTATGAGAAATAAAAAAAAATTGGAGAAGAAGTTTGGAATTAAAAATGTCACTATCATCAGAGCTAAATTCTCTGAAGTCGCCAAAAAATGGAACATTCCAATTGATATTTTGCATATTGATGGAAGTCATGAATATAAAGATGTCAAGGAGGATTATCAAATTTGGAGTAAATTTTTAAATAAAAATGGAGTTTTCTTATTCCATGATATAAATGAAATGCATGGCGCTAAACAATTTTTCAATGAGTTAGAATTACCAAAATATAGTTTTCTTCATTCTTATGGATTAGGGATTATGTCAAAAAATAAAGAATTAATATCAAGGGTTAAAAAGATTTGGAATATTTGAGCATTGAGAATTGATTTGGGAAATGCTTGATAAAGTAAATTTCCAGTATTTAAATTTTTAAAATGGAAAAGAGATAAGAATTATGAAAATGTGTTACTTTAATATAAAAATGGAAAATAAGCTTGCCAACCTCGTAAAAAATCATTTAAATTAGGTACTACTTCCATTGAGGGCTTTAATGTTAAATAAGGAAAAGGATATCGCCCTAACTTCCAAAATAGAAAACAAATCTTTCTACTTATTGTTTTAATTTTTAGGATTGCTGAATTTTTACTTAAGACGAAGGGTTTAAAACCTTCTCTTTTTAAGATCTCTCTTTCAAATGAGGTCAATTTGCCAAATATCCATAATAATGAATTTGATTTAAGTAATTTTGAAATAGATTTCACTAAAAATTTCCAATCAGTCTGATTTGCTAGAGTTTCTAAAACTCCAATATCGTAAGAATGATATTTTAGGGTTTTATTTAAAATAGTTGTTTTTATTTGCTCGCTCACTCCAACACTTTGAAAATAAAGATCAGCTTCATTTTTTGAATTATCAGAAATAAAAGCATGAGTTATTTTTAATCTTGGCAAATCAGCTAAATCTGCTGATGGATTAAGATTTTTCTCTGTCATGGAAATGAGTGTTAGTGATTCATGAATGCGATGCAATTCTTGGACATTTTCATATAACCTTACCCGCGGATAAAAAAATTTGGGAGATTCAATTCGTTTTTGCTGACATCGTTTATCGTTAATAGCTAATAAACGAGGGAAAGTTTTATTTTCAAAAACTATTTCTGAAATTGTATGTCTCCTACTTTCCGTTATTATAAAATTATTTTCAGCTTGATGTTTACCTGATTTAGCAATTGCTTCTGCTTCAACAGGATGATTATAATAGTAAATAATTTTTTCGAGCAAATCTTCAAAATTACGCCATGTAACTAGATGTTTTCCAGGTTTAAAAAATTGATAAAGGAACGTTTGAGAACTTAATTCGTCGACGAAACATAACGCTCCAGCAAAAAGACATTGGTGTATTTGAGGAGTCAATTGCCCATTCAAACTACTAACAACAACCATTTTTGATCTAGCTAAAGTTTTTCTCCACATAAGATAGGGAAGACGATCATAAAAATGAAAGGGAATATTTTTCCTGGGCAAATTTTTTGCTAAAAATTGTACCATTCGACTTTTTCGTGGATGGGATGATTTCCACCTCTTTCCTATGAATGTTAAACCAGACTTTTTTTTATTTTGATTTTCAAATTTTTCCACAAGGGGCGGAAACAATGCAGAATCTCTAAAACCTACTTCATAAAAAAAATGCAAATGAGAGGGTTGAGCAGATACAAATAAGTGGTAAAATTTTTCACGTTTTACATAGCGAATTATTGAACTAATAGAATATAATGAATGATGAGTGTCTCCAATTAACGCAATTTTAGGACATTTTAATTTAGATAAATTTTTAGGGAAACAAGTGGAAGATGACTCGAGAACTGAAACAACTAAATCAATTTTTCTATCAAATTCATTGAGTTGTGAAATTACTTCGTCTATATCAAAAAAACGTCCACTAGTGCGAATATATTTTCTCTCTGGTGTATCTATATTTTGTAGTTTAGGGCCACAAAATATTTCGCGTTTTCCTCCAAAAAAGGGGAAAGGTCGTCTTTCTTCTATTTTTTTTAAATCAGCATGTATAGGTATAAGTACAATATCAGGTAGTTTCTTATGAAAATCTTTATTATTTGTCTGATCTCTTAATGACATATCTTAGATTTACTATTTTTAATAATTTTTGTTTATACGACAATTAACAATTCTCTGAAAATTTGCTAAAGTTAATTTCTCAGATTATATAATTTATTAATATTCATTTGATTAAAGGTAAATACTTAGTTTTTTATCTTTAATTATTATTTCAAAACCATAATATTTATATCTTCTAGCTCTTCGTTATGTTATGGGTCTATGGCTCTTATTCTCAATTTTCCTTATCGTAATATTCATATTCTTGCGTCACTTGCTCCGACAAAAAGAGAAAAAATATGAAATAGTAAATAAGAGTTATCAAAACCAATTAAGAACCAGAAACTCAAAAGTACAAGAAAAAGTCTCAAAAAATCTACAGTTTAAGGAAAAGTTTCTGAAAATTACTTCAGGAAAAGAAAAATTGAAAGGTAATCTCGAAAAATATCGAAAAGAGAATAAAAGTTTGCAGGAAACCTCCAAAAAAAAGAGAAAACAACGGTCTGATGCCGGAAAACATCGGGATGTTTCAAATACTTTCGGGAGCAAAAGAACGGGCAAACTGAAAGGTGCTAAAGGCGGAGGCTTGAAAAGTCCTGGCCCAAAAGAGATAGACTATACGCGACATTGGTATTTAGACTCTTGTCCTAAATGTAAGGAAACGCTTAAAAGTGCCAATCCGATTGGCCACCACGACCATTATCTTCGAGATTTAGAAAAATTAAAACGAGGAATACGTTTAATTTATGCGAAACACGTGATTTATCGCTATAAGTGTCCGCATTGCGGGAAAATCGTTTCGAAAAATTTCGGGAAGTTAAAAAACGCCCGCTACGGCATCGGCATGATTGCTTTTGTGTTATACGAGCGTTTAGAGCAGGGTGGTTCGTGGTAGGGTATTAGAACGACCTTGAATAGGATAATTCACACGAAAGAATGCGTTCCCACCGTAAAAGCGTTTATTGATTGGATTAAGAAATACGAGTCCGAGATGTTAGACGTTTATTATGCTTTCTTAGATGCAATCGGACAATCTTCTTTTCCCCACGTTGACGAGACAGAACTCCCGATGGATGGTGAAAATTAGTGGCTCTGGGTAATAGTAGCCACTGAAGTTGTTTTATACTTACCCTCTGAAAGTCGGGGTAGCGATATTGTGAAAGAGATCTTTCACGAATATAAGGGCATTTTGCTGTCCGATTTTTGGACCGCTTATAATAAGTTAAACGTTGAGCAACAGAAATGTTTGGAACATTTGGTTAGGGAATTAAGGAAAATCAATCTAAAAGCAATAGAAAAGCGCGATAAAGCGATAATGAAACTTAAAAACGATGATGATTTACAAGCTCAAGAAAACGACGAAGACGAAATAAAACCTAAGAAAATAGGGCGTCCTGCGAAACAACCTGAACCGTTAACAGTGGAGAAGCGGGCGAAATTAGAGGAATTAATTATTCAATGTAACAAGATTAGCCGCCAGCTGATGGATTTTTACGAGTTCTTTAAGCAAGCTTGGAAAAAGGACGGCAACGACATGAGCGTATATACTCCAATAAAAAACCGAATAAGCATCGCTGAAGCGGAATCGAGGTTAAAAATATTGCTTCAAGAAGTCAGAGAAGAGAGCCCCGCTAATGCTGATATAGAGCGAATGATAAAGCGTTTTGAAAAATATGGTCCGTGTTTGTTTACCTACTTAGAGCATCTGGGGGTTATGTGGGATAATAACGAAGCAGAGCGCGCAATTCGCCCTTTTGTTGTACAGCGAAAGATCTCAGGTAATTTTATAAGCCCCGAGGTCATGAACATTTATTCCATTCACATGTCGCTTTACCGGACGTGTAAAAGGAATGGCGTTAATCACGAAGAGGTCATTCTCCCGTTGCTTAAAGGCGATACCACCGAGGTTTTAATATTATTAGGTCTAAAAAAAAGAAAACCACCCCCCGTACTTAAATCCAAATGAAGTACCATTTTCTGTATTGATTTCCGCCATTATTTGACTTTTTATCTTAGTGGATAATAGATTCGTTTTTATGCCATAATGAGAGAAATTTAGTACTAAAAGAAAAATTATAACGTATTTGCTTCATCAAATTTTAAAAATCAAAAAAGTTATAATTATATATTGCTTTTAACGATTAATAATTTTGATTATTGATTAGATCAAAAAACTAAATATTTATGATTAAAGAATTAAATATTATTGAATCTGGTGATTTTAAGATATTAAATGAGATAAAATCTAAATTTAGATCTCTTTTTAAATCATTTGAAAATCGATCTATAGATATACAATTCAAGACAATAAAGCTATACAGAATTTATAATAAAATCAAAACACTAAATAGGATTAGAAAATGGGCAAAGAATGGTTTAATTGGACCACCTCCTCAAGCTTTTAGATATAAAATTATTAAACTATTTGCTAAAAAGTTCTCAATTGATATTTTTATTGAGACTGGGACTTATTTAGGGAATACAATTGATGCCGTGAAAAAAGTCTTTAAGAAGATTTATTCTATAGAACTTAATAGTAATCTCTTTACCAAAGCGAAAGAACGATTTTCAAAATATAATTACATTAGAATCATTTTAGGTGATAGTTCAGAGGAATTACCAAAATTACTAACCCAAATTAATAAAACTTGTCTATTTTGGCTTGATGCCCACTATTCAGGTGGAACCACCTCAAAAGGTGATTTAGATACTCCCATTAAAAAAGAAATCCAAAGTATTCTAAATCACCAGATTCAAGATCACGTTATTTTAATAGATGATGCTCATGACTTTAATGGTGAAATTGATTATCCTTCGATAGAAGAATTAAGAAATATGATAAATAAAGAATTTCCTAAAAAAGTTATAAAAGTTAAAGAAAATATTATAAGAATTCATAAAAGATTATAGGTAAATAGTTGATACCAGCTAATTTAATAAAGTACAGATAAATTTTTCTTTTATATTTAGAATTAAAAACTTTAAAGTTTAAAGAGTATTTAATTTCATATCTTAGTGAAAGGATCACTAAAAGAAACACAAAAAAGATAAAAGATAAAAAATGAAAATTGGTATCATTGGGTTAGGAAAATTGGGTTTGCCATTAGCTTTAGTCTTCTCTAAAGTAGGTTTTGAAGTATATGGAATAGATATAAGTGAAGAGAGATTAGATGTAATAAGAGGATATACTAATATAGAAGCCCAAGAGCCGAAAGTAACAGAATATTTACAAAAATATGGAGAGAACCTTGTACTCACTACAGATTATCACACTTTAAAAAATCTTTCAATCGTGATAATTATAACCCAGAGTCCAAGTCTCGCAGATAGGAGCTTCGATGCGAGTTATGTTGAAAAGGCAGTAAAAGATATACATGAGATAAATAAAGACGCATTAATTGTAATATCAACTACTACTAATATTGGTACGATAGATAAACTAACTAATATCCATAAAAGAATTTCTTCTAATCCTGAAATGATAAAATTAGGATCTATAATACATGATTTCGAAAATCCTAAATTTGTGATCATAGGGGTATATAACAAGTCAGATGGAGAACAAATAGCTAATATCTGGAAAAAAGTTCATGATAAACCTATTTATTTTGTTTCCCCTATTGAATCAGAAATAGTGAAGCTCTCATTGAATGTTAGTTTTAATTTAGGTATTACATTTGCTAATTTAATAGGAGAATTATGTGAAAAATTTAATGCCAATTCAGATAACGTTCTTGATATCCTTTATAAAGATAGAAGAAATTATAAACCAGGATTGGGATTTATGGGCCCATGCTTCCCTCGTGATGTGACAAATTTTGAAAGAATAAGTTCAGAAAATTCCTTAGAGAGCGGGTATCAATTTGCAGTTTTATTAACTGAATTGAATAATTATACCGTAGAACGTTATGCTAAAAAGATAAAATCATTTAATAAAAAGAAAATAGGAATTTTGGGTATAGGCTACAAACCTAAAGCACCTTATACTTATGAATCTCAGCCTATTAAGATAATACAATTACTTCTTAATGAAAATTCTGATTATAAGATCTATATATATGATCCAATGGCAGAAGATAATGGAAAAAAGGATTTAGATAATAAAAATGTTCATTTTTGTTCCACAATAGAAGAATGTTTAAAAGAATCTGAAATTGTTTTTATAGGTACTGTTAATTATTCAAACATAGAAACATCAAAAATAAAAATAGATCCATGGATAAGCGGGAGAGTATAATACGAATTTAGAACTTTAACCAACCACTCATATATCTAAAATCCCGGTTTTTAGGAGCGATTAGAATTTTTTCTGTAATTTCGTTAAGATATGCTGCCCACCAACTAATGAAATCTAGCGATTCCAACATTTAAATCATAGTTTTTATAGAAGGTTAAATATAGTCTCTCGTTCATATAAACTTTATAATTCTTCATTCATTTACAAAAATACACTAAAAAAGAAAAAAAATAGTACAAAATTGAAAAATCTAATTTATTTTTTATTAATAAAAATTGTGAAAATATTAGATTTCTTTAACATTTTTTCAAATTTAAAATTCAATATCTATAAGATAACAATGAATTACACTTGGAACTTAGGTCTCCTTCAAAAATTACGAATTCGTAGGAAAAAACATAAATTTGTTATCTATTGTATTGGAGATAGTCATGTGACTTTTTTTTCTGGCCGTAATAGTACACAAAAAGGATGGCCTAAGAAGTCTTTTAACAAATATTCTTTTTTAAAAAGTTATTGGCTTGGACCAGTTCTAGCAGATAACTTATGTAGTTTTAAAACAAGATCTAGAGGTCGAGAGAAACTATTATATCTCTTAGATCACATTTTGCCTTTAGGAAGTAAAGTTTTATTTTGTTTCGGTGAGATTGATTGTAGAGCTCATCTTTTGAAACAAGCAGAAATTAGAGGAAGGGCTATTCAAGAAATTACTAGAGAGTGCGTAGATCGATATTTTTCTGTTATAAAAGAGACAAAAGAGAAGGGTTTTGAAGTATTAGTCTTTAATGTTATCCCAAGTGGTATTCTTGATAACGCAAATAAGATAGAGTTTCCTTATTATGGTACAAATCTTGAAAGAAATAGTGTATCAAAATATTTCAACCAATATTTGAAGCAGAAACTTAATAAATACAACCTAACTTTCATTGATATCTTCGATAAATTAGTTTCTGAGAATTATGAATCAAATAAAAGTTATTACCTTGATGGGGCTCATCTTTCTCAAAAGGCAATGCCTTATTTTTTGAATGAATTATTCAAAAATTACTCTGATTTATTTAGATTTAGAAAAAAATGAGTATTAAAAATTATAGAAAACATTAGGAATAAAATCTATCAATAACTGATATAATGTAATTTTAAATTACTGTCTAAATCTTTATTATAATTTATATTATTCTTACTATTTACTGTTTTAATATCTGTATATCTCTTTTTTGTTGTTGATTTTAACCCAAATATATGTTTTGATTAATTAAAACAACGGAGAACAAATTACAAATATTTTAAAAGAATGACTTCAGAAAATTCTTTAGAGAGTGGGTATCAATTTGTAGTTTTAATGACTGAACTGAATAATTTTACTGTAGAACGTTATGCTAAAAAGATAAAATCATTTAATAAAAAGAGAATAGGAATTTTGGATATAGGCTACAAACCTAAAACACCTTACACTTATGAATCTCAGCCTGGTAAGATTATACAACTACTTCTTATTGAAAATTCTGATTATAAATTCTATTTATACGACACAATTGCAGAGGATAATGGAAAGAAAGATTTAGTTAGTGATAATGTTTATTTTTGTCCCACAATCGAAGAATAGTTAAAAGAATCTGAATTTGTTTTCATAGGTACTGCTAATTATTCAAATATAGAAACAACAAAAATAAAAATAGACCCATGGACCAGCGGGAGAATATAATACGAATTTAAAACTTTAACCAACCATTCATATATCTAAAATCCCAGTTTTTATGGATAATTGGATTAGCCCAATATTTTGGAGCTATTACAATCTTCTTAGGATTAATATTCAGATATGCACCCCACCAGCTAAAAGTGGAGTTTGCGATTATTAGATGATCAGAACAAGTCATTAAATATAATTCAAGATAATCTTTTTCTTGTGGGAATAAAATATCTAAAGAAGGAAATTCCTTCTTCATATAATTTCTAACAAACTCATGATCAGAAGAAAAAATAATTACTTTTATATTATTAATACCAAAATTTTCTTCAAAATAGGCAATAGATTTAGAATAATAATCAGAATTCCATAAAGATGGTTGATCGTATTTTTTTGGATGAGTTATATTATCGCCTCTTCTAATATGTAATGATATTGTTACCTTATCTCCTTGATAAATTTCGGGGTATTTTTTTGTCAAATATTCTTTTTCAGAGGGATCAATATAGAACAAAATAGGAAGTAATCTATCTCTGAATTTGTCAAAAAATTTTTCACTTGAAAAATATCCATTAAACAAAATACCACTATAGTTTGCTAAGTTACAAATTTCAGTGGGTTTAGGAATTTTATGATAACCTCTCCCTTTTTCCTGATATTTAAATAAATTATAGGGCCTATATTTAATAAGTGAGAGCTTACGGAAAATAGTATCCCAATAAACGGGTCTTGTATCTACTCGACTAGGGGCTCTTTGAATTTCCTTGAAAACTGGTTTTATAAAATGCCCCCAACCATATGCTATAACGGTTGCTATTTGATATAATTGATTTCCCAGCCCCCCCTTTAGTTTTACTGAAACAATTTTATTAGGAGTTACCAAATTAATCTTTACTTTAGACAGAATTTTCCTCATCAGAGGAATTTTCTTAATTAATTGCTGTAATAACTCAGTTCTATTAAAATCAGTTTTAATTAAACGTCCTAACCGCCAATATAGATCAGTTATAATATCTATTATTGAGAGGATTCTATTTTTCAAAAATACTTTCATATTAACATTTATTTGTGTTCTCTTGATTTAACTTGTTTTTCTATCCATTGATAAGTTTTTTCAATTCCCACTTCTAATGGTTGTGAGACTTCCCATCCAATTTTCTCTCGAAATAATTTATTATCTGAATTTCTTCCTCTCACACCCTCAGGACCTTCAATATTTTTAATTTTTAAATTCTTACTAGATATTCCTATTATCATTTGGACCAAGTTATTTATAGAAATAATCTCTTCAGATCCAATATTGACAGGACCTATAAAATCAGAATCCATTAATCTACGTACTGCTTCTAGGCATTCATCAATATATAAAAAAGAACGAGTTTGTTTGCCATCCCCCCAAACTTCTATAAAATCACCGTCTTGTGCTTCAATTACTTTTCTACACAATGCTGCGGGTGCTTTTTCTTTTCCCCCTTCCCAAGTTCCTTCTGGACCAAATATATTATGAAATCTGGCAATTCTAATATTTAATCCCATATTTTTGCGAAATGTCAGATATAATCTCTCACTAAATAATTTTTCCCAGCCATATTCACTATCCGGTGCTGCTGGGTAAGCAGAATCTTCAGATAATTTAGGATTATCCGGATCCATTTGATTATATTTTGGATATATACAAGCAGATGAGGAATAAAATAATAGTTTAATCTTATACTTCACCGCCCATTCAGCAACATTTAAATTTATTAAAGCCGAATTATGCATGATATCTGCATCATTATCACCTGTAAAAACATATTCTGCTCCACCCATATCTGCTGCAAATTGATAAACTTCATCAAAGCTTTCTTCTCCACATTCATTTTGGTTAGGGGCTAACATCATCTCTCTAACTACTAAAGGATTTCTTAAATCCCCAATAATAAATTCATCTGCTTCTGATTTACTAAATTCGGGGTATTTTAAATCTACGCCACGAACCCTATATCCTTCCTTCTTTAATCCTTTTACCATGTGACTTCCAATGAAGCCTCCAGCTCCTAGTACTAACGCATTTTTCATTTTAATCTTCCAATATCCTTATTTTTCGGGTATTTTTTCAAGTACTCAATTAATAGCTTGATAGCTTTTAATCAGTTAAATATTATAATAAATTTAATATTTATTAAAATAGCTTTAAAAAACATTTCTATCTTAATAGATGAATGTCCTTGATGAATATCTTCATTCTATATATAATTTTTGAATAATGAATAAAATAGACAGTTGAGCTAATAGGACTTAAATTCAATATTTATAAAATAACCGCTACTTCATTGCATAACTATTACCAGGCTTATGGTGGATTCTTTCAATATTCAAATCAGAATTTTTTGCTAATATTTCAATTCTACCTGCATCTGGAAATGCAGGATTACTCTCCTGATATGCAAGGAATATATGTTCTGAATTAAACCATTTAGATTTTGCTACAAACTCTTGTGAGCCTTTAGAACTTTCGCTTAAGGCCCATGTAGAAATGAATAAATTTGCTCGTACTTCATAGCTTTCAATAAAGCACACGGGTAGCAGATTGATTTTTAAGGGTTCAATTTTATCATTTGAATTTTGAATTAGGTTTATACTATGACTTCCATATATGCTAGCTAAATATAACCACTGAATACAACTTAAAAGTGGAGTGTCAATGATAATATAAGTTATTTTTTTGTTAATCATTCGTAATAAGATTTTTGCCATATCCCCATAACCGCCACCCCATTCAACAATAGTGCTGATTTCATTAAGTTCACATTTAGTTATACGTAAAAATTTACATATGGAATATAAATGGTGTATAGTTGTATTAGATGTACTATAGCGTAAATTTGAGAGTTCTGGCATACCGATGTAATCTTCGAGTAGAAGATATCTTAATTCGCTAACACTAAAATTGCTTTCAATAAATTTTAATTCTTCCCTAATCCATTTAACCTTAGAAGAGATAAACATTGTTGATCTTATAACTGGATCGTTTAAAAACGAAAATGAGGGAAATGGTAAAAAGGAGGTTTCAATTTTATTATTATATTCGTTCCATGAAGGTGTTGTAAATTTATTAATATCATATTTCCTAAGATTGTTATAAAATCCAATAAATTTGCTTTTCAGTGATTCATAATTTTTTTTTTGATATAACTTCATCCTTTCCAAAACTCTGTAAGTGGGCTGCATCAAAAATGTTTTTACTTCGTTTTTAATTAAGTTAAAAAAAGTTTCTAGCTGCCGTTTTCGAGGATTTTTAAAAAAACTCTTTATTAATTTAAAATATTTTTTTAAAGAATGATGCGATAATTTCTTGATCTCTATAATTGTATTCTTCTTATGTTGCACTAACAAATTATTTTGTGATAAGATTTCACTTTTTTTTGCATTCACTTTCTATATACCTTAAATTTTTATGAATTCTTATATATCTTCTTTATAATCTTATTAGTACTTTTCTTAATTATAAAAATTTTTTATAAAAATACAAATTTTCCTTCTGTGGTGTATCTCCAGAAATCAATTATTGAATAATCAAAAGATTTTATCCGGTAATTAACCCAACCTCCAAAGTAGGGTCTTTCTGGCTCAATTACACCAGCAATTGCATCAATACCACATCCGACATCAAGATATATTGCTCTTTTATATTCTTTAAACTTATGTAATATTGCATTTTTAACATGTCCTATTCCAACGAGGAATATCTCAGAAGTAGAGCTAATTAATTGTTCCTTAACGTCTTTTTTTACCTCATCAACATTATCACAAGCATATCTTTGGGGAATGTAAATATAATCATTAAATTTTTCAATACCTAAGTAATTTTGATATTCCTTATATTCTAATAATTTTTCAATTAATTCTAGTTTTTCTCTAGCTCCAATTAATCCGATTTTTCCTTTAAATTTTTTAAAAATCCATTTATTTGCGACAATTCCGTAAGAATAATCAGTTGGATAATCTATTTTTCTTTCTGGAAATAATTCTTTAAAGAATTTTCTATTTCTTGGATATATTTCTACAGTAATGTAATCATTTGGTAAAACTCCATTTACAAACTCTCTATTATTAATTTCATTATATGATTTACGTATATCTCTCCTGCCTGGAGATGCACTTCCAACTTCTAATTTCTTTAATGTATAATAATCTCCATCTCCAAATTTATAAAATGTTTTACTTTCTTTCCTATTAACTAACTCTATCAGTATTTTTATAAATTTTTCATATTCTTTTCGAAAATTGAGATACGTATTTGGGTCTTGATAACAGGGATTTTTATTTAAATTTAGGGTTCCATTGATTTTATACTGATCTAAATATAATAGAATAGTTTTGAGATTTAATAGTTCTTTAAAAAATCTTTTAAACATAATTAAAAGATTTTTTCTCTTTAAAGTTAAATAAATAAAATTTATATAATTATTATTTATGATTTTCTTAAGAATAATTTTAGCTGGTTTGATTTTTAATATTTTTTGAAAATCCATAAGATTAATTGGTTTTTATAGAATTTATATTTTTATTAGCTATCATAATCTTTTTTAATCAGATGATTTATCTTCTTAAAAAATCTAGTAAACAAGCTTGAGTTAGTTTGGAACATATTAGAGATTCGACTTTTTAGATTTATGTTAAATTTATTATCATAATTTTTTAAGTTTATTAGTTCTCGTTATACCAAATGAATAAAGTAGAGAAAATAACTTATTTATTCAATACCAACTAGATTAAAAAACCTTAAAAATTTATTCGATTGAAAATGAAGATCTTAGTAATTAGTTGGGTTGGATTTATAGGAAGGCATCTAGTAAATGAGCGTCTCGTAAAAGGTCATGAAGTCGTTGTTTATGTATTCCTACATAAATCCTCTGAAATTTCTCTTATTTTATCTTAAATTTGCGCTTGAAATATTTAATATGAGTATTAGTGCCTAATACTACTTTAGTAGACAAACGTTATTCTAAAAAATCTAAGTAATAAAGATATATGTATTTTAAGCCTTTGAATAATACATTTTTGTGTGCAAATAATTGTCTATCATCATAAAAAGTTTCGAATTTAGAAATAAAATAGTCATATACAATAGAAATTCGTTTATATTTTGAATATAATTTTGTTAGAATGAATAAAAGCCAATCACGCGTAGAAACTGTGAATAAATATATCAAATCAAAATTTATTGAATTCAAAATTCTTAAAAATTTTAAAAAAGTATAATTTAATATATGAACTTTAATAACATTAATTCTTAAGGCACGTAATATCATCCAATGTCCAGCAATGATTCTTTCCTTTAGGCTTCTCAGCAGTAATTATAAAATATCCAAGTTAATTTATTTATTTTAAATTATCTTTCTTATTTTGCTTTACTATTTCTAATTCCATTAATGAGAAATTTCAAATATTTTTTGTTTTAATAACCTTGAAATTAAGACATTACTAAGATTAATTAATCAACAAGAATAGATATATATCAAAACTAACGTTTTATTGAGTGTTTAATATATGGACCCTCTATTAAAAGGTATGATTAAATACATAAGGAAAAACATTAAAAGAAAAAAAATTAGAAAATTTATTAAAAATCCGATCCTAAAAGCTAAAAGAGTTTTTTATGTATTATATCTAAATAGAATATTACCCCCAATGAAGGGGAACTATACGCCCGAAAGTTTGATAAATTTTGTATTTAAATATGGTAAAGCATTTTTTCAACCAATTCAAGTAAAATCTGAAATATTAGATTTGATAACGTATTTAAGAAAATTCAAACCAAAATATATTTTAGAGATTGGAACTGCGAGTGGCGCAACTCTCTTCTTATTTACTAAAATTGCTGAAAAGGATGCAACAATTATTAGTATTGATTTACCTGGAGGAGAATTTGGAGGCGGATATCCTGAGTGGAAAATCCCAATTTTTAAGAAATTTTCATCTCAAAACCAACAACTTCATCTAATAAGAATGGATTCACATAAAGAAGAAACAATAGAAAAAGCTAAACAACATTTAAATCAAAATCTATTAGATATTTTATTTATTGATGGTGATCATTCTTATCTGGGAGTTAAAAAAGATTTTGAGATGTATCATTCTTTAGTAAAAAATCAAGGTAAAATTATTTTTCATGATATAACATCTTCCAAGTGGCAAGAACGCGTTTATGAATTTTGGAATGAAATCAAAACCAAATATGATTCAATTGAAATTGTTGAAGAAATTAATCAAAATTTAGCAGGTATAGGGATTCTCCATTTTAAATGATTTTTCCAATAATTAAAAATCTCTAAAATTATTATAAGTTCAAATTTAAAATGAAATCTAACCTTTCAAGGTTGAATTTTCATGCACTTTAACATTAAACTTTCAATAATACTCTGAATTTTCTAATTGTCAAACTGTTATAAAGGACTCCTATGCTACATTTCTAAAAAAAAGCGTTCTAAATCTTTTGCAATACATAGTAGAGATGTCTTTTCTTTATATAATTGATAGGCATTGTCGGCGATTTTCATCCTTAAATCTTTATTATTTACTAATTCCAGAATTCCCTCGGAAAGAGACTTTGGATCTGCTCTTTCACATAGAAAGATGTTCTTCCTATGAGAAAATAATTCGGCGATAGCGGGTGTATTTGATGTAATTATTGGAATCTTCATTTGGATTGCCTCAAAAATTTTATTTGGAATTACACATAAAGTTTTTTCTCTTTTTCCAAAAATTCCTAAAGCTATATCACATTTAGCTATAAAATGGGGCAATTCATTAAGTGGAACTAAATCATAGAATTCTAAGTTATTTAATTTCAAAGATTTAGCAAGTTCAAAATTTTTTTTATATGTTTGTCCTCTTCCAAGTAGAGAGAAAATTATTCTTTTATTATCATTTAAATAATTTGCCGCTTTAATTATAAATTCAATACCATGTAAAGGGATATAGGTTCCCCAAAAACCAACCTTTATTTTTTCACCATTCTCTCCTCGTTTTATTGCGTTATTAGAAATATTAAAAATGGACTCAGCTCCAACAAGAATTCTCCGAAATTTATTTTTTCTCAACTTAAACTTTATATTAAAATACTTAATGTGTGTATTAGTATCCAAAATAATTTTATCAGATAAAAGACATTCAAAATAATCTAAACAAAAGAGAAAGGTGTATTTTAATAATTTAAAAATTTTGTTTTTCCGAGAAAAAACCATTCTATCATGATAAAATGTTTGAAGTTTTGATATAAAATAATCATATATTAAAGGAATTTTCTTATATTTTGAATAAAGTTTTGTAAAAGAGAATAACAACCAATCACGAGGAGATACTGAGAAAAAAATAATCAGATCAAAATCTATTGAATTAAGTGTTTTAAAACTTGTAATAAAAGTATAGGTTAGTTTCCTACTTGATGAATTCTTAAAATTTAACTTATAAACCCTTATACCATTAATTCTTAAAGCTCTTAAAATTGTCCAATTCCTAGAATAATTTTCATCAAAGTTTCCAATATAAAGAACCTTTTTTACCTTAATTGTTTAAAACACCAAGTTTTAAATCTTATTAAATGAAACTATAAAATTCTTCAGTTTTATTATTAATAATATCCATTATGTTTTGAGTCCGTATAATATGATTGTATTTTAATCTTGCTAATTTTTCAGCATTCCTCTTAAGTTTTAATCTCATTTCTTTATTTGAGAGATTTTTTTCAATTAAGGTTCTTAAATTAGTTTTAATTTATTAATTTTATAAAGATATCTTCCAGATTTGGTTCCAATTCTTTTATATGCATAATAGAATAATTTTGAAGGATGCTAAATAGTTTTGAATAATTGCTTTTTTCATCCAAATTACACAAAATTATATCATTTTTACTATCGATTTTACTTATAAAATCTTTTGTACTAAGCTCATCTATTAATTCTGATTTTTGATCCTTCTTAATTACTAATTGAATTCTAATCTCTTCTTGTAATAGTCTCCTTAAGTTTATTTGCGAATCAACCTTAATGATTTTTCCCCGTTTGATAAAAGCAACTCTGTCGCATATTGATTGAACTATGTTCATTTGATGAGAGGTTAAAAAGATTGTTTTATTAAGATTAAGTAAAATTTCCATTATCTCTCGAGATATATTAGGGTCTAATCCGAGCATTGGTTCATCTAAAAATAAAATTTCAGGATCTAATATTAAAACTCTTGCCAGAGCAAGCCTTGTTTTCATACCACTTGAATATTTTTCAACAAATTCATTTAACCATTTTGTTAAACCCATCGTTTCTGCTAATTCATATATTTTCTTTTTATAATTTTTTATTTCATAAAGCTTACAGAAAAACTTTAAGTTATTATAACCTGTTAATCGGTGGTAAATCATCTCTGAACCAAGCATTAAGCCTATGTTTTCTTTAATAAAACGTTTATAATCTAAAATATCATGACCAAGAATGTTTGCTGTGCCACTTGTCGGTTGTATTAAAGTCGTGAGTATCGAAACCATTGTGGTTTTTCCTGCACCATTAGGGCCTAATAATCCAAAGATTTCACCCTTCTTAACCTTTAGATTTATATCATCCAAGGCGGTGATATATTTATCTTTTCCTCGTATCTTAAATCTTTTTGTAAGATTAAAAATTTCAATTGCATAGTTCTCATCATTCAAATTGTTTTCTTTAAATTCATTCATATTAATACCCTGAGATGCCAAATTTGTCATAAAAAGTGTTAAAAATATATACAGAAATTATTGGTAAAATTATTGTTCCTAAGCCCACTACAATAATGTGTGCAATCGTTAGAGATGAAATGGCTAAATTAAAATCTATTCCCATTAACCAAATAAGCCTTACAAAATCAATAAAATAGAAAAAAGGATTTAACAAAATTACATACTGAACAATTTCAGGAAATATTTGCAGTGGATAACTAATACAGCTCAACCAAAATAAAAGGATTAAACCAATACTAAATAGTTTTTGCGATCCCTCTCTTGATATGATTAAAATTGCATTTATTAATCCAATACTCCCAAAAAAGATTGCTAGAGAAAAAAAAGCAAATATCACCAATAATATATTTAGAATTGATATTGGAAAAAATATTAACCCTAAAATAAAGAAAAAGACAAATGGAATCAATATCAAAATCACATCCGCAATAAGAAAACCAAATAATAACACATAACGATTTATCGGTGCAACCATTAACGCTTGAAGTGTTTTCCAATATTTTTCGGTTCCAAAGGAAGCTTGAAAATTATAAATAGTCTTTCTTAAAAATTGAATACAAAAAGCAATTAAAAGAAATAATACAAAATTCTGACCAGTCCAATATCCAAATTGATAGTCCTCTCTAATTGTAAATATAACTTCAAAAATTATTAATGGCATAAGAACTTGTATGAATGGGCCAAGATATCGAGAAAAAAGGGATAATTTAAAGCGTGCTTCAAGCTGAATATTTCTTTGTATTAAAGCATTCATTTGTTTAAAACTTCTTTTTAAAGATTTCCAAGTTATCATGTTTAATTACCGTTCTTGAGGAGATTTTAATTATTTCTAAAAGTAATTCTGAAGGTTAACGTGTTGTTATTAGTAATCTATTGAAAGATAATAATTTTTTTATAAAAAACGAATTTTTTATTGGATTCATTATATCAGATTTCTTCTTTAAAATCTTACCAATAATTAAAAATTTAAACTTTATTTGGAAGATAAAAGAATTTAAATTATTATATAAAATAAAGCAAATATGAAGTCAAACTTTGTTTTGAAGATTATTAATAGAAATTCTTTTTTAAAAGATACTCAATTTTATAAATTTTCAATTAATGCTATAAAGTCCTTAATGCTTTTTTCAACTGAAAATTGTTCACTAATTTGTTCTATGTCAGATTCAGAAATGAATGGGGGTTTTTCACTCAATGCTTTTATCGCTCTTACCCACTTTGCTTGTATAAGTGGTATAACTTTTACAAAGTCTTTATTCTCAAAAAATTCGTTAGCTCCACAATTTGGAGATGAGATTACTGGTGTTTTATTAAGAATACTCTCTACTATCACTCTTCCAAAAGCTTCCGTGCAAAAAGTTGGGATTAAAGTTATTTCAGACTCTTGGAACAAATTGTCTAGATCTTTACCGGTGGTTCTATCCAAATTAATAGTCTTTGACATGTATTTTTTAAGTTTTTTTTTAGGTAATTTTTTACCAGCTATCACAACCTTATACTCTTTAGGAATTCTCTTTGTTAGATTTAACACAAATTCTAAACCTTTATGAGATGCATCATAGCTTGGAATTAAAAATAAAATTTGTTTCCTTTTTATTAAATTATTGCGCAAGGTTTTACTCGAAATTGGTGTGATGTTTATTGTTTTTACTTTTTGAGGATCTACATTCACAGATAATATAGTATTCATTAATTTTGATGCCACAACATTAATTGAAGCATTATTAAATAAAAACAAATTGAAAAGAACCGAAAAAAATTTTATTTTATAACCCAAAGTCGTAAGAGTTGCATTTAAGCTAAATCTCCAATTTTTAGGTTTGTTCCTTAAAATTTCTCTTAATGTCCTCCAGTTATTTATACAATTATAACAAATTTTTTTACTCGTTAACCCTTTACAAGATATTCCGTATTCAACAATATCGAGATTCTTAGGACAAATCAGGGATATATCTCTAACTATATTTATAACATTAATGTTCATGATTTTTCCAGCGATAATTGTAGGAGTAGCTAATCCAGTTTGAGTGATTAAAATCTGTGGTTTAACTCTTTTTATCTTCTTTAATATCTGTGGAAGCAGCGTATAATAACCGAAACCAAATAAACCGTAAAATTTCTTTAATTTTTTGTTAATTTTGATCGTTAAACGATCTATTTGATATTTATGAGTATTTATTAAACCTTCAACTATGTTTAAGAAGCTCTTACCTGCCCCTCCAGCAGAAGCAGTATTGTAATAAAAGCTTATAATTAGAATTTTAATCTTACTAGTGATTTAACTTCACTTAATTTAATATTTAATATTGATAATTAAAAATTTCTAAAAAAGCTAATTATACAGATTAAGATAAAACTCCCAAAAAAAATATTTATATTTTGTGTAAAAATCTAACTAACGTTATTTCACAACTACTATCTACAACTTTAATTTAGATACCATATAAGAATCTATAAATTATTTTTAAGAGTTCTTTATTATGCTTATTTTGGAAAGGGATTTACTAAAGCCGATTAAATTAAACTAACTATAAAATTTCTACTGGAGTGTTTTAAAAATTTATTAAGATTCTACACAAAGATTTCATTTTAATTTTTTTTGATAAAATTTTCCCATCCTTTCAATGGTTTCTTATCTGTTTAATCATATTTATAATGAAGATTGAAAAAGTTTTCCTCAATATTTTAAAAAGTAATAGTTAATTAAATTAAGTACTATGGATGATTTAATACCTATAGAGAAAGCAATTGAAGAAAATATTAGGGTCAAGGAACTCGAAAACCAAGGATTTATAATTAAACCCAGTAAAATTGACGAGTATTTAAATAATTTTAAGAATCAAGCGAGTGCTACTCCTGATAAAAATTATTGGGATAAGAAGAGAGTTCTTATAACTGGAATTAGTGGTTTTGCAGGAAGCCATTTAGCTGAACAATTATTAGATTTAGGTTGCGAAGTTCATGGGACCATTCGTAGGCATGCAGTTCCAATGCATGAGAATATTGAGCATTTAAGAGGAAGATTATGTTTACATGAAGCAGATATAACTAGTACTGAGAGGATTTTAGGAATTTTTGAAGCAGTTCGACCTAATGCGGTATTTCATCTTGCAGCAGAATCTTTTGTTCCAACTTCTTTTAGAGAGCCCGTTAGAGTTAGTCATAATAATATTGAGGGCACATTAAACTTATTTGAGGCGGCTCGAAGATTTGACAGTGACTTAGAAAGTATACAAGTTGCCTGTAGTAGCGAACAATATGGATTAGTTGATCCTTCAGAAGTTCCTGTTAGAGAAGATTTAAAGATAAATCCATTTCGTCCAAGGAGCGTGTATGGGATTACAAAAGTAGCAACAGAACAAATTGCGTGGCTATATCATAATTCTTATAACGTCCCTTCTATAATAACACGTGGTTTTAACCATGAGGGTCCTCGTAGAGGGATTCAATTTGTAACAAGTGTGATACATAGACAAATCGTAGAAGTTTTGAATAACAGAAGAGATAATATAGTAATTGGAAATCCAAATGCGATTCGTGATTTTACTCATGTAAAAGATACAGTTAACGCTTACATTCTAGTTAGTGAAAAAAAAAAATATGGTGAACCCTATAATGTTTGTTCTGGAAAAGGAATTTCTATAGCAGATTATATCAAATTAGCCCTAAAAATTTATGATATTAAGGTTAATGTTTTTGTAGATCCTACAAGGTTGCGCCCCAGCGAAGTTCCTTTACTAATAGGTAGAAATGACAAAATTGTGAAAGATATAGGATGGAAGCCCATCCGATCTGTGATAGATATAATAAAAGAAGGAGTGTTATATTTTCAAGAGCATCCAGAACAATTAGGAATTGAAGCCCATTAAAAGCCTATTTAAAAAATATCAAAGATATTCATTAAAATCTTCCTTTTTGTAAATTGTTTTAATATTTATTTAATTACCTTACACACAAAAATTATTTGACTGAATTTATAAGCTAAATAATAGAAAAAATTGATTAGTTTAATTTTTTTTAGTAGTTTAATGATATATCTAAAAAAATTATTCCCAATGTATTCCATTTTTGAAAATTTATGGGAAACATAAATAGATGTAAAATCTATGAATTCTAATTTGTGTTTCTTACAAAATAATTTTAATCTCTTAAATGTGTAAGGATAAATATCTGAAATTGAATATTTTGATTTTTTTTTATAATTTCGTTGAATTGGATGCCAAAAGATTCGTGGGAGCCATGTTACCAAAGGAACTCCAGAATGGGGCTCTACTAAATTATATTTATTTGTAACACTTATGTAGATTATACCATACGGTTTAATAACTCTTTTTATCCTTTCAATAATTTTTTCCATGCGTAGATAAGGAATATGTTCTAATACATCATTTAATATAACTGTATCAAATGAATGATCTTCAAATGGGATGTCTAAACCATTGTATAATCGAAAATCACATTCTGGAAATAATTTTCTTGCATAATTGAAATCTCTTCTTGAAACATCTAAACCGATAATATCATATCCTCGATTAAATAATGAGTATGTAATTTGCCCATCTCCATATCCAAAATCTAAAATTTTTTTCGGTCTGTGTTCTATACGCTTAAAAACAGCAAGAATTTCAACTGTTCGAAGAGTTCTCTTAAAAGGCATAATTACATATAATTTTTGCTAATGTTTAAATTTATTTTGTAGACATATAAAAAATAAATCCATCTGCTTAAAATACTTCACAAGGTTACATTGTGAATTCCAGCATAGTGAAAAATTGCTTCAGGTTTTATTTCCTCTATGAATGATATAACCTTTATTTCTATATTCAAATTTGCTTTTTTCTGAAAAAATACTGAACGTAGATATATGTTGATTATGAATTCCTTTAATTCATAGATTAATCTCCTTTATTTCTTAACAGTATTTTTAAAAAAATTAAGAATAATCATATTTAATGAAGATTTTAATAAAAATTTTAATTTTTTTTATTGGAGTGGCATGCCAGGTTAAAAAAATTGTAGTTCCTGGAGAGAAATCTATAGGTATCATGTCTATATACCCATGAGTCATAAGAATGTACTTTGCGCGTCGGAGAAGTTTCATATTATTTATATTGTAAAAAAGAACAGATACACCCCCATATTTTCTGATTTCTGAAGCAATTTTTTTATGTTTTGTAACCAAAATAACATTATAATCAGTTCTCTTAATAAAAAATTTAAATAATATTTTGTATTATCTGCAAATACTCCTCCTCCATAAGCTCCTAAAACGATTAATTTTTCATCAATTTTATCATTAAAAAATCTCGAAATTGTTTTCAGTAAAAACTGAAGAAATACAGAGTATTTAAAATCATAAAATTTACTTTTTTTTATTACTGGAAATCTATGAATGGTTTTAATTATTAATAATGGTTATAATTATTTTCTGCCCCCTTAAGAGTTAGTAGATTTAAAGATATAATCGAGATTTAATATTTATATTTAACATCTTTTCTATATGTTTAATTTAAGGTCTAGAAATTCAGCAACCCGTTTGCAAGAATTTCCATCATTAAATGTATTGACAAGTTTACATACATTTCTTCTTCTTTCTTCATATTTAGAAGACCAGTTTTTAATAGTTTTCAAATGATAAATCAAATCTGGAATATTATAGACTATTGGTGCTGGAACAAATTTTAAATAATCATAATATAGTCCTCGTTCTTTTTTATAAAACTCAAGATCATATGGAAATGAAATAACTGGCTTGTTACCAGTTAATAAGAAGTCAAACATAATTGAAGAATAATCAAATATTAGTACATCTGATGCTAATAATAGTTCTTGAGGATCCAAATAAGAATCAGGTATTCTTATATTATCTAAATCTATGGTAGAAATTTCATTTACTAAGGGATGTGCTTTAAATATTAATATCGAATTGTTTTCTTTTAAAAAATTATCTAAATCAATCATATCAGTCTTAGAAAATGGCATTTTGGCAATTTTTTCTTCTCTAAATGTGGGACCATACAATATAATATTTTTAATTTCTTTTGGAAGTCCCAGTCTTTTTTTAAATATTTTTATTTCCTCATCAGTCCTATTACATAAGAAATCATGTCTTGCATAACCTGTTACAATAATCCTTTCTAAGGGTACCCTATATGCAGTTTCCATCTTTCGTTTCTCATCTTCTGATGCTACTAAAATATAAGAAATTTCTTTGGAAAATATGTCACGTACCTTTACATCATACCTATTAACTGTAATACTTGGCGAATCAAATCCAACTTTTTTAATTGGATTCCCATGCCACATATAAATAAGTTTCGTCTTTTTCGAAAACTTAATAGGTAGAACATCACCATTACCATGTGTTATAAAAATACATCTGGCTTTTCTTAATGTTGAGAATGCTTTAAAAGTAAATGCATAAAGCGAGTTTAAACCCATCTCCCTAAGTTCTCTTACAACCTCTTTAGATCTCGATACCCAAATACATTCATAATCAGAAAATTCATTAAGATATAAAAACAAGTATTTGGTATTACCAGTAAAAGCTTTTCCCTGATTAGCCCCAAATATTAATAAATTATCATCTATTTTAGATGACTTAAACCTAGAAATTAATCTTAAGCCTTTTAAAAGTGATATTTTTTTGCTATACTTCAGAAACTTAGAAATTTTATTCATCATGAATTTCTTCAGCTTTTTTAACTCTTGAATTGTTCAGATATATAAAACCTATTTTTCTTGATAGGATTTAAACTTGCGAATTAAAAAATTTCTTATCACTCAATTATATCTTTATATATATGTTGAAATGCGTGTTTGAATAAAAAGATCATTTTTTTAATCTCTCAAAAGGAATTATTCCCAATTTTATTGATATTTTATTTGATTATTTGGATTAATAATATTCCTAATAGTTACAAATTATTATTAATTAAGCATACTTTTTATTAAATCATAAAAGTCTCTCTTACTTTTAGATAATGATAATTGTTTATATAAAGAAGTTATATCATTGATAGTTATTGCGGGGGGATTTTCAATGAAATCATTGATTTTATTAATCCATAGAGAATTTTTTAATGGAACTACTGCTAAGTAATCCTTATTTTTAAAAAAAGAATTAGCACCGCAATTTGGAGAAGATATTACAGGAGTGTTATTAATTATACTTTCAATGATAACTCTCCCAAAAAGCCTCATTACAGAAAGTAGGAACTAATGCAATTTTAGAATTTTGGAATAATTCATCTAATTGTTTACCCTTAAAAATACATTTAAAGAAAAATATCATTAACAATTTGAATTGGTTTAATATTTTTGGAGAAGTGTTTTCTTTAATAGTTCCATTTATTATTTTCTAAATAGATGAAAAATCTTTTCATTTTAATAAGTCAACTAAACTTAATGAAAATGTAGATTAGATATTGTTAAAATTTTAAAAAATAATTATTAATTAAATTAGGTACTATGGATGATTTGATACCAGTAGAGAAAGGTATTGAAAAGCTTTGTTTATTTTATAGAAATGAATTTATATTTTTATTTTATCTGTTTTTTCTTGTTCTCTTTTATTTAATTTATAAAACAGGAGAAAATTTTAGGACAAAAGTGAAATTAAATGGATTTAATTCTTTTTTTATAAAATTGAATTTAATTTTTTTATAATTTTTAAAAATATCAATATTCAATGTTTTCCCAGATGGCTTTATTAGTGAAAAAAGAATATTTTGAATTATGTTAAAGTTTTTTCTAACAAATATAATAAAAAATATAGAAAATTGACGTTAAAATTATTTCTATGTTGATTTTTGACAACAATTATTTTATTTTCTGCAATCAGAATTAATGAAATAAATACAACATATTCTAAGCATACTAATAATGATAATACGGATTTTCCTAACTTAAGCGCTCTCTATTTTAAAAAAGAAGATTAAAAATATTTAAACCTAAAAGTTTTTTCAGAGAATTTTTCAATTTATTATTAAAAAGAGAAATTTATATATTTAATTCCTTTTTCTGAATTTGGATCAATTCTAAAATCCCTTTTTCACCTAAATTCATTATTTCATTTAGTTTTTCTTTAGTGAAAGTAGCCCCTTCAGCAGTTCCTTGGATTTCAATAATCTCAGAATCTTCATTCATGACTAAATTAAAATCAACATCAACTTTAGAATCCTCACCATAATTCAAATCTAATAACATTTGATCA
>SDBT01003794.1_pt1 | contig 25988 bp, 17 predicted proteins | sample 2277101 | NCBI WGS metagenome assembly SDBT01 (sample SAMN10404973, study PRJNA504765) | marine sediment metagenome | isolation source: marine sediment core GS10_PC15, 103 cmbsf | place: Arctic Ocean: Southern Knipovich Ridge | collected 2010 | reverse complement strand
CCGAATGCAAAGCGGAGCTGGAGGTTCACTCCCCGATAAGAGCGAACTGGAAAAACTCACCGCCCTGCTGGATGACGACGCCCGCCAACGCACAATCGACGCCTCGGCGAAATATTACCAGGACATGTTCGCCATCCGCCGCCTCGAGACGCCCGATGAATGCCTCAACCGCTATATCAACGAGTATCTCGTGATGCAGATGTATTGGGTTTTCGCACTGGACCGCGGCTGGCCTACGTCGGTCCGCGGGTCGCGCGACACGGCTCAGGACGCAAACGGTATCATCGCGATGGACGGTGGCCTGGCTCGCGGCCGAATCCTGGAAATATTCTCCATGCAGCGGTCGGACGGCTGGTTTTTGCGACAGTACAACACGCAAGACCGCAACGGTCCGCACGACGATCGCGATTACGTCGACGCAGGGGCGTGGGTCTGGGATCTGCTCTGCGATTATGTCTGCTACACGCGCGATTTCGATATCCTCAGCGAAAAACTTCCGTGGCTGGACAGCGATATCGAATCGCCACTGCTCGATCATCTCGAACAACTGCTGCGCTATTACATGACGCCGGATAATATCGGCGAGCACGGCCTGTGCAAGATCCGCGAGGGCGACTGGAACGATTCGGTCAATCTCGCAGGCATCGAAGGCCGCGGCGAATCGGTGATGGTCACCTGCCAGATAACCATGGCGCTGCGACGGGCAGCCGACCTGTTCGAGCACGTCGGTGGTGCGGCGCTGGCTGAGAAGGCGGCAGGGTTCAGAGTAGCCGCCGAAGACTTCGAAAAGGGACTGCTCGCCCATGCACTCAACGACCGGGGCTACTTCAACGCGGTGTTCAACGATGCAGGTAACTGGATATTCTCGCCGGCCGACCCGGACGGGAAAGCTCGCATCAACGGACCGGCCAATTCGTTTGCGGTTATTTCGGGCGTCGCTAAAGGCGAAACCCGCAAGACCGTGCTAGCCGCACTGGACAGCCTCAAAGGCCCCAATGGCTGGCGATTGTTCCACCCACCAATCGGCGATCCGCCGATCGAAAAGCTCGGGCGCATCGGCCAGGGCGACCTCGCACCGGGCCTTGCCGAGAACGGTACCTGCTACAACCATGGCTGTCACGGCTTCCTCGGACGCGCCGCATGGTCCGCCGGCGCAGGCGAACTGCTCTACCAGACCATCCGCTACATGTTCTCGTACGATACGGAAATCCACCCGATCGCCAAGTGCAAGAAGGCACCCTACGGTGTGGTCAACAACTGGTCCGAGGCGACGGGCATCGAAGGGCTCGGCGGCCACGTGTTCCTCTCGGGCAGTATCTCGGTGGCCATGCGGAACGCTTACGACGGGCTTATCGGATTCCGGCCGGGACTAAACTGTCTGGTAATCGATCCGTGCATCCGCCCGGAATGGAAAACGTGCGCCGCGGAAGTTACCTTCATGGGCGGCCGCTATCGCATCGAAATCGCCAACCCAAGCAGCGTCGAGTGCGGCGTGAAAGAACTGAAGCTGAACGGCCACGCCGCAGGTGAAACTATTGCCTGCAAGACGCTCGGCCGCGACGTAATGGCAATTCCGATAGACCGACTGACCCCCGGCGAAAATTACACAATAGAAGTGACCCTCGGCTGAGAAACAGACACCACGATCCGCTACAGGCCGAGTAATTCGCAGACCTTGTCGAACACTTCGTCCACGGTGATTCGCTGCATGCAGATGTTGTCCGGGCATGCCGACATGCGATTGTTGTAGGCGCTGACGCACGGGCTGCACGGTACGGACTTGTGGATCACGTGGGCGTTGGGCGTAACAGCCCCGAAGATCGCCGGCGTCTCGGGCCCGAACAGCGTGACTACTTTGATAGGCGTCAGCGTTGCGAAATGCGCCGGGCCGGAATCGTTGGTCACCATCACATCGGCGAGGCAGTAAAGCGTAAGCAGTTCGCTGAGCGTTGTCTTGCCCGCCATGGAGAAGCAGCGATTCGAACCGACATCCTTGACCAAACCATCGGCAGCCGTCGCCTCGCCTGGTCCGCCGGTAAATGCTATTCGCACGTCGGGCGAACGGGCCAGCAGCTTTTTTGCCAGTTCGATATATCTGCTGGATTCCCATTTGCGAAGCGGCATGAGATCCGACGCGTTTGAGTTCAGCAGCACCAACGGCCGGTATTTTTCTACGCCTGCCTGGGTGGCAATCGTCTCACTCAGCGAGGCAAGCTCTTCATCCGTCGGCTGAATCTGCGGCAAGTCGGCCGGTTCGGGCGGGGTGTCCATGTCCAGCGACGGCAGCTTGGCAGGGGCGACGTTGATCGCCTCGACCATCACCTGGAACGCAGACCCGGCGTGAATGTGCGGGTTCCAGTTCAGCCGGTGCGTCATCAAGTCGCCGCGCCACGGACCTTCACCGAAGTACGAGTAAAGCCCCACTCGCGTTTTGGCCCCGGTCAGATACGTCAGTATCGCCGAGCTGCGTGCGAAGAATTCGAAATCGACGGCTGCGTCTATCTTCAACGCGCGTATTCGCTTCAGCGCAGCCAGCGTCCCTTTGACCAGCGAACCGATAGAATCGGTCGGAAGGGCTATGACGTTTTGCTCGGGGATAATCTTGAGCACGTCGAGGATGAAGCGGTTCTCGTCGAACACCAGAAAATAGACGTTCTTGGCGCCGACCATGTCCACCGCCCGCTTGATCGCGGGATATGCGATCACCGTCGCGCCCTGCTCGGCGAGTTTGACAAACAGTATGCTCTCGCACTTTCGCTCGTCCTTACCGGCTAGGCTGCGGACGATATCGCTCAGCCATCGCCAAAGCGTGAGCACTGCGCATACAGGCACGCCGATGAGGCTATCGACTTGTCGCATCGTTGAAACTTTCATAGGGTAATTATCGGACGAAATCGCCCCGGTGTGCAAGACTTTGGTGCAGGAACCATCAAATCATAGGGTGTGTCCCGGCGTACCGGGATTGCAGCCGTCGCTGCGGTCGTTACCAGTGAGCCGCAACCGTAAGGGAGCGGGACTTGCAGCCGTGCGGCGCTCGGATGACATTTCCGCTCACTGCCGTTCGCGGCTAGCGCGTCTGATTCGCATCGGCCAGTCTACTCTCACTTCAGCATTACAACCAGCTAGCCGCAAGCGGAAGCGAGCGGACTATCTTTCCGAACACACACCTTCCAGCATTTTTCAGATGGGATTCAATCGCTGATCGTCACCGGTGCGGTTACCGGCTGGGTGGCGGGCTCTTCGTCAGACTGTTCTTGGTCGGACGCTTCTTCGTCGAAAAGTTCTTCTTCGGATTCGCCTTCCTCGGATTCCTCGGGCGGAGGCTTGGGCCTGTCGCCGTTGAGGAAGAACGGAATATCGTAATCGTTGTATTCCGGAGGATCGTTAGGATCGGCAGCGTAGGTTCCGTGTTGATCGACGCCGTTATCTCCGATGCTGTACAGCAACGGCCGTGGCGCATCGGGCAGGTAACCTATCGGCGTGCCGGGGGCTGCAAACGGATCGTCTGGCACCGCATCGAGATAATCAGGCACGAGATCGGCAAGTTTCGCAGGCCGCCGGCCGTTGTCTATCTCATACAGCCGTATCGCCAGCGCCGTCGCCGCCATCCGCCGCATCGCCCGACCGCGATAATCGAGCACGAACGACCGTTCGAGTTGAGGCATGAAAAAAAAAGTAACAGGATCTGTCACAACAGGCGCAATTCCTGGCTCGAATGTATCTTTCGGCAAGAGAGCATTGGCATCGAGGTAGTTGTCCTGCTCAGCAGCCCGGACGTACTTGGTCATATACTCCAGAGCGCCTGCCGCGTCATACTTAATGAACGGAGAAAGGATACGAGGCATTTTCGCCGCTTTGCCTGGCACCCCCAAGGACTCCAAATCTTCGCCGCTGCCTTCAGTGCTTTCGAGTGTCCTAGCCAGGCTCAGCAGGAAGACTCTCTCGGCATAAAAAGCTTCGACCATTCCCTGACGGGCGGCTTCCATTGTGAGCAACTGCCTTATCAGCGATCTGACTTCCTCTTTCGCTGCAGGCCATCTGGTGGTCGCAGACGCAGTTGAAATAGTCTCTTCCGTGACGGTAAGATCGTAACTGATCTGCTCGATAACACTGGCGACAATTGAATCTTCCGCTGTGGCAACCAACTCGGGAATAAGCGATGGACACTTACGTGTGGTATCCGCGGCCGAGAGGGAATCGGCAAGCAATTCCAATGCCGCCACATCATCGCCCTGGAGGTGATGGTACAGCGAAACAGACCCTGCAAACTTTATTACATTGCGAGATCTGTTGAACTCCGGTAGTTCCATCAGCCACAATGGCTCTTCGAACTTCATGCCCCAGTCGACACCGCTCATCCGGCTTGCCGCATCGAGCAATTCCAATACCTTGCGATTGTCCCGGATCAATTGCGAGAACTCTGAGGGATTCTCGACGACAACCTGCCTGTCAAATTCGTAAGCGAAATGCTCATTATCATCTTCGTCGATAGTGAGCGCTTCACCCGCCCTCTGCAACGCCAGTGCTGCATTGTCGCTGTCCGGTGTGGGCGGTGGGCGGAAGTCTTTCAGGTCCACCATTTCACCTGCGGCGCGGTATTCGGCAAGTTGTGCCTGGATTGCACGTTCGCCCATGACGGTAGCGGACCACCATGCGGCAAACGGCAGCAGCGGAATGAGGATGGCAAAGCCGATGATTATCCACTTCTTGTATGATTTCGGCTTGGTCTGGATTGGTGGAATGTCCGGCAAATTCTGCATATAGCCTGCTCCTTATCAGCCCATAACTCAAATGTTAACAGATTATTGCACGCGGCAGCACCGCAGGCAAGCTCCGTCGTCGGGCACACTCGGATGATTATATTGACGCTCGATTTGCCTGTCGGTTCGGTGAATCCTATTTTGGATGTGCAAGGGTGCCTTACCGAACCTGCCCACAAGCCGTCATGAACCGGCCGACGGGGCAAGCCCGGTTCGCCCGAGGCCCGCGGAGCCTCCCACCAGGAAACTTTTTCCGTCGCAAGCTGTTCCACGAACCTGCGCCGACTGAGGAATAGCGTCGTTCTGACGGTCACGAACCTTCAACCCTAACGGACATGTGCGTCCACACACGGCGAGTGTAGGCGCACACGGAGCACTAACGATGAAGACTATAGCGATAGTCAATGAAAAAGGCGGCACGGGCAAGACGACCACCGCGGTCAATCTTGCCGCTTCCCTCGGTGAGATGGGAAAGAAAGTGCTGCTAGTGGACCTCGACGGACAAGCCGCCGCTTCACGGTGGTTCGGCGTCGAGGAGGACAACAGACTCTCCGATGCCATGCTGCGCGGAGGTGGGCTCGAACCCATACCCAACGTAGCCGAGAACCTCTGGCTGGCACCGGCGAGCGGCAGGCTGGATTCGATCTCGCACGAGCTGCGCCCCACACAGGGCGGGCAGCTTCGCAAGGTACTCTCCGAGCATACCGATTACGATTACACGCTGATCGATAGCCCGCCGAGCCTCGGTAACAAGCTTATCGGTAACGCGCTGCTGGCCGCTACCCACGCTATCGCCCCGGTCGAACCGTCGATACTTGCACTCGACGGGCTTGGCATTCTGCTGACCACGCTCGGCGACATCCGCGACGGATTCGGGCATAACATCATACTGATCGGCGCGGTCGCCTGCCGGTACGACGCAAGGACACGACTCAGCAAATTGGTTGTGCAGGAACTGCGACGCGCCCTGCCCGGACGCGTGTTCAAGAGCATGATCCGCGAAACCGTACGCATGCAGGAATGCCCGGCAAGCGGAAGCAGTATTCTCGATTTCGCTCCCAATTGCGCTGCGGCGAACGACTATCGCGCACTGGCCGAAGAACTGGTAGCCTGGCCGCCAAAGGGCGTCTTCGACGAAGAAATCCGCCAAAGACTGGTCGAACAATGCGAACTCGATCCGTCGCAGGCCCAGCCGGTCGATCTGGGCAATCTCCGCAAAGCCGCCATCGCAGCCGTCTGCGAAGCCAGCGGGCAGATCAGGGATTCCAGAGACAAACAGCCCCACGAAGTAATCGAAAAACCTGCCGCCAAGCAGATCGATCCGGTTGACGAAGTTCAACCCGACGCAGTCGAACAAGAGGCCGAAACGCCCGTTGAAGCCCAAGTCACAGAGCAGCCGGTAGACGAAGCACCGGACACCGACAGCCAAACTGGCAGCGAGATCCAAAGCGAGCAATGGGTAGTCCCCGTGCATATCGACGCCGATGCTTCGGCAGAGACCGTCGATATCGAGCCTGTCTTCGAAGAAGAAATCGAGACGCCCGCAGAGGTCCATGCCCTCGAGCAGCAGCCGGTAGATGAAGCACCCCAAGCCGGCAGCGAGGAATGGATCGTCCCCGTACATATAGAAGCCGACGCGTCTGCAGAGACCGTCGATATCGAGCCGGATCATCTTGAAAGCTCGCAGGATCTGACATTCGGAAAGCGTTTGGCCAGAACCACCGTCGGACCGGCTGTCCTGTTGGTAGGACTGGTCCTGCTCGGGCTCGTAGTGGCATCGGGCGGCAGACCTTCGCCGCAGATGGCCTCCGCCGACGCTACGCGGGACGCCTGGCAGGATATTGTCGTCGAACAAAGCGATACCGTCGGGAGCGACGTCGTATTCGCTTTCGAATCGCCCGAGACTCTCGCCGCGATTGCCGAAACGGTCGATGCTCAGAAAAACGACGACGTCCTCTACCAGGACATTGAGATCGCTCAGGCAGCGCCCCAGCCGTTCGAGGATATGGCAGGCGATGTCGAAGATGCTATCGAGCAGTTACAGGACCAGCTCACCGCTGTGGAAGATGCCCAGCCTGAGATGCCCGCCGAACCACAATACCGCACCTGCCCTGCGGGCTACAAACTGACGTGTGTATTCGCCTCGCCCAACGGTTCGCAGGCGATCATAAACGGTCAGTTGGTACGCATCGGTGACACTGTAAAAAGCGCCAAAGTGCTAGCCATAACCACGCAGTCTGTCGAGATGGAACTAAACGCCGAACGATTCGTACTCGGTATCGGCGAACAGGCCGCCAACTCGACTGATGTCAGTGAATAAAAACCCTGAGAACACCAAAGATCGGGACTAGGATAATGGATTCCAATACCTGCTTAAAAGATACAGCCGCGCCTTGCGTAGCTGACACCAACAACGAAGAACCCAACTTGGTCGCAGGAAGGCTTAAGCTGATACCGGCAAACTATCCAATAGACGCTGGCAGCCCAAGCGAGCGAACAACCAGCTCCTACGGAATCTCGCGGCTGGGAATCGTGCCAGAGTCGGAATTTGCCGAGTCGGAATTTGCCACCACCAAAGAGCGGAGAAAGAGCACATTCAAGCTCTCGGTTGGCCTGCTGGACAGGCTGAGGAACTACGCCACAACGGCTGGGCAATACCAGTACGCGATCGTCACCCAGGCGCTGGAGAAATTAATGGGCCTTGAATCGGCGGATTCCGATTCAGAAACTGTCCCACTGGTCTGGCCGGATTCGCCCTCTCCGGACAGCTCCGATTCGGACACCGCCGATGACCAGCATCAGCTTGAACGAGATCTTGCCGCCACACGCGAAGCTCTGGAACGAACAAAGGCCAGGCTCAAGACGGCAGAGTCCCAGCTGCTTGCGACGGACGACTCGCAGGCTACGCCGCAGGGAAATGCGAAACTCGATGCCTCTGGTTTCCTTGGTATGCTTCTGGCGGCGTTGTGGTATCGCAGTTGACACACCCACAATCATCGCAATAAAAAACGGCAAGCCGGAGGGGTTGAGGCCGGCCTGCCGATACTATCCGGCAGTGGGGGGAGCCTGCCAGATTAAACCATTCTAGGCACGTCTTGCAGAATTCTACCTCTGAATTCACGCAAGTCAAAGAATATCTGCAACATCCACCCCCCCTATCTCGATTTTTCGGCCCGCTTACAATCTCCCGGATCAAGTCGAATCAGCGCAAAAGACGGCAGACTGGTGGGTTTGAGGCCAGCCTGCCGAAACTACCTGACAGGGGGGGGAGCCTGCCAGACACTCCCATTATATATACATGTAGATTTAACCGCAATACACAAAATACGGAAATCTCACCGAATACAATCATTGCGGCAGCTAGTTCGCACATTCCGGGCCCTGAATATAGGCCTCGTACTCGTCGGCTGACATCAGGGAATCAAGTTCCGCCATGTCAGAAGCGTTGATCTTGATCATCCACGATTCGCCGTAGGGATCGTCGCCCAGCGAATCCAGTTTGTCGCTGAGAGACTCATTGGCTTCAGCGACCTGGCCGGTAACGGGCGATTCGATATCGATCGCCGCCTTGACCGATTCGATCACGCCGAACGGTCCGCCTCGCGAGACGCTATCGCCCTGGGCGGGCAATTCGAGAAACACGATGTCTCCCAACTGTTTCATCGCAAACTCGGTGATGCCGATAGTCACGATTTCACCATCGACCTTTGCCCATTCGTGTGTCTTTGCGTACTTCAGGTTCTCTGGAATCATTCTCTCATCTCCTGCTCGTGATGCATTCATGCTCGCCATTATATCAGCGAATGCAATCGCTCAACTGCTCCATCGTATTGATCGTCGCTGAAGCAATACTGCAACTCGGTGAACTTCTGCCTGAAAGATTCTACTTCGCCGGTGATCTGTTTGTCTTCCACAATTACGTCCCGGATAAGTTGCGCCAGTTGGGCAAAGTCTTCGGTGCCCATACCGAAGCGTGTCATCTCCGATACGCCCATCCTGATAGACCCAGCCGCACTGAAGCCTTCCTCGTTGGGCGCGGCTTGGTAGTTTACGACGATGTTATTGGCTTCGAGGCGATTGGCCAGTTCCGGACCTCGGGCGTAACCGACGTTGATAATCACCTGGTGGGTCTGTGTGTATCCCCCAGCAGCGTCGCCGGCGACCTCCAGACCCGCGTCGTTCAGGGCGGCCGCAAATGCTCTGGCGTTGCCAAGAACAGCCCGCTGGTATTCATCCTTGAAGTGGTTCATCTCGTAGGCAGCCATCAGCAATCCGAGCAGCGTTCCGAGGTGATGATTGCTCACCGCGCCTGGGAACGTCCGCCGCCCAATCGCTTCCCAGAGGTCGTACTTGATCTCGCCTTCGCTGAAATTAGCGCCGATAACGCCCCGCTGCGTTCCGAAGAACGTCTTGTGCGTCGAACCGGTGACGATATCGGCCCCTTCGGCGAAGGGCTGCTGAAAATGCTCGCCGACCAGGCCAAGAACGTGTGCCATGTCGTACATAATCACGGTATTGATGCCAAGATCGTCGACCATCTTGCGGATTTCAGCGACCGGCTCGGTGTGCAGTACGGCACTCTTGCCGAAAATGATCAGCTCGGGACGATGCTCGTCCAGAAGTTGCCCACACGCTGCAACGTCGATCTTGTACGGGTTATCTTCCAGGACGGGAAAGTTCACAACCGCCGGACGCTCGGTCTGCGGATCGTGCGCCACGAAGTCCCGCAACGCGCCCATCGGTTGAGAGCTCAGGTGCCCGCCGCGGATTATGCTGTTGTTGAATACCTTGCGCATTCGCCGCGGCTCGAATTTTCGGCGCGAGCGATTCAGATAATCGACCATCGCGCTGAACACCACCGCATTGGCCATCTGTCCGCTGACGGCGCGGGTTTCCGTTTCGGCGCAGCCGAGGAATTTACACATCTCCACCTGGAGAAGCTGCTCGACCTGCTCGATGAATCCGACGCCCTGATAGTAGAACACTTCGGCGTCCTTGAACGCCTTGACGGGCTTGTGCTCGGCGTAGCGAAAGGCCGGGTCCATGATCGAAAGCAGCCTGACCATCGGCGAGGCGGTCATTTCCGACGGGATCAGGTTGATGCATTTTTGCTGCCGCCAAACGGTGTTCTCCGCGGCCTTGGTCAGCAGCGAGGCGACCTTGTCCGCGTCGGTTTGGTCGGCGGGTTCGGGCTGAGCCTTAGGCTTATGCACGATCGGACGGGCCAGGGGCGCCGCCTCGGACCGCATGTGATAGGGAACGATGACAGCGGCAGTGAGCTTCTTGCGTATCTCGACGAACACCTGATCGTCAGGCCGCAACGAACTATCGAGCAACGCCAAGGCTATCGCGCGAAGCTGCTGCGTATCGGTCAGTTTGCTCTCCAGGCCATGGCCTTGGGTCTGCCAGTAGGGAACCATCGTTCCGCTGGTGACGTAACCGAGCAGCTTTTCACCTTCTCCGTCGGCGAACACTTTCGCGCCCGGCCGGGCTATCGCACGGCCCGTTATCACCACGGGCATCACCATGCGCGGCAGATCGTCGGTCAGCGAGTAATCGCCGTCGGCGATTCGTTCCATCGCATGGTATTGTTTTTCCAATTCGCTCTTACCGACGTAATCGCCCTTGAGCGGCGAAAAACTCACCGCAAATTTCGCCAGGCCGATAGCGAAAACGGGAATCTCATTGCCTTCCGGATCGATTCCCAACTCGTGCCCGTAAAGGGGTAGCGACGCTTCAAGCCTCAGCGTATCACGCGCACCGAGACCAATCGGCGCGGCACCGGCTTGGACGAGTCCGTCCCAGATAGCTATCGCATCGCCGACGTCGATGAACAGTTCGAAGCAAATCGGCTCGCCGGTGTAACCGGTTCGACCGATCAATACCTCTTTACCGCCGATGCTTGAAACCATCAGTTCATTTCGCTTCGGGTCGGGCAGCACGGGCGAATCGAGCAGCTTGAGGAGAATTTCCTTACCGGCAGATCCTTGCAGGCAGACCATCGCGATATCGAAGGTCTTATCCGTCATCTCCACGTCGTAATCGCCGGTGAGCGACTGGAAATGGTCCCAGTCCTTCAGGCGGTTGGATGCGTTGACGACCAGCAGGTATTCGTCCTCACAGAAGCGGTAGAGGTAGGCGTCGTCGATCGCCCCGCCGGCTTGGTTGGGGATGATGGTGTACTGCGCCTGGCCGAGTTCGAGAGCGGCTGCGTTGTTGGTCAGAACGTGTTGCAGAAAATCCAACGCACCTTCGCCGCGGAAAATGAACCGCCCCATGTGCGAAACGTCGAACAGGCCGGCGTTGCGGCGCGTTGCAAGGTGCTCGGCGATGATTCCGCCCGAATACTGCACGGGCATGAGCCATCCGGCGAAATCGACCATCTTCGCCCCGGCTTGTGCGTGACGCTCGTGAAAGACCGTTTTGTTCAAATCGCTCATAATCTGGCTTCTCGTGGATTGATCGGCGGTTGCGGCTGCCCGATGAGCCGAGAGCATATCACAAACCTGCCCCAGTCAACAATACACACTTTGGCGGGGCTAGCGGGCTGTTTTGTCACCATGATTGTCGCTTGTGGCTTGATATCCCCCCCGCCTTGAGAGTAGCCTTAGATAAGAGGCGAACATTGAACGAGATAGAACCCACAAACGGACCGAGGCAGATGAGCCTCGGCGAACACCTCGAAGAACTTCGCGTTCGCCTTTTCTATGCACTGGGAGGGTTACTTGTAACGACCATCGTGGGTTTTTACTTCGGTAAGAATCTTATCGAACTGTTCAAGAAGCCCTACATCATCGCGATGGAGATGAGCGACAAGACCCCGGACTTGGTGGTTCTGGCCGTAACGGGCGGTTTCACAACGTATCTCAAAGTCTCACTTGTCGCCGGTCTGGTATTAGGGTCTCCGTGGGTCCTCTACCATCTATGGATGTTCATCGCGGCGGGGCTGTACCACAAAGAACGCCGCGCCGTTATGATGGCCGTCCCGTTTTCGGTATTACTCTTCATCACCGGCTCACTGTTTTTCATGTTCGTGGTTTCCATCCCGGTGCTGCGATTCTTCATAGGTATCAACGAATGGCTGGAACTCGAACAGGCAGTCACGTTCCAGAGTCACATCAGCATGATGATAAGCATGATCCTGGTATTCGGGATTGCGTTCCAACTCCCCCTGGTATTGTTTATCCTGGCCAAGATCGGACTCGTGCCGCTGCGAACTCTCAGGAAATATCGCAAGCACGCTATTATCGGCAGCCTCATAGCCAGCGCCCTGCTTACCCCGCCAGATCCGTTCAGCCAGCTTTCTTTGGCTATACCTCTGTACATGCTCTATGAACTTGGAATCGTCCTGGTGAGGATATTCGTAGGCACAGGCCACCGCGACGAAACAGAAAAAGACGCACCCACCGAGTGAGTGCATCTTTCATTTTACATAACACACCTTAACGCCAGACGATGTCAATCCTTGTTTTCGGACTCCTCATCCTTCCCGTCTTCTTCGATGCTAATATCCTTTTTGACGCCCTTTATCTCTTCCTTGAACAGTCTCAGCCCCCTTCCGAGGCCGCGAGCCAGTTCCGGAATCTTCTTCCCGCCGAACAGCAGCAGGACTGCCACAACAATAATGGCTATTTCGACCTGACCGGGAAGACCGAACATTCCCAGCATTCCGTTTGATATTTCGCAAGTGTATTCAAGCATTCTCGTTCCTTACTGTGTTGGACGCTTCTTGCAGGCTTCTACTACAGAATAGCAGATGTCAGCAGGGCTATGCCAGTATTTCGTTCGCCTCGGTCATCGCATCGCCGATGGAGATTCGGTTTGGGCAGCCGGAGAAATCGGCTTTTGCCAGCCTGCCGCGGACATCGGCGCTCAAGGCTGCGAACTTCTGCCTGGCCTCATACTTATCACCGTAACCGTTGTAGTACATCATGTATCGCATAACTTCCGGGATGGGCAGCCCGGTAGCTTCGGCGCATTGCCCGCATTGGCTGCAATAGCTATCGCACGTGGCGTTGGCGTATTGCTGCAGCAGATCGAGATCGCTTTGGGTGAGCTTAACCGGGTCGGTGGCTGCGGCGATGTTGGCCTTCAGCTGCGTCATGTTCTTCATCGCCGAGACGGCCACGGCGATTTTCTCGTTCTGCCAGACCGCCTTAAGCCTGGCCTGGAACGGAGTCATGCCCTTTGCGGTAAACTTGTCGATAATGTGTCCCTGAAGCTTTAGTTCTTCCGGCCTGTCTTTTGGATCCTTCTTCCATCGCTTGGCTTGGGTCTTCATGGCGCAGATGCCGACTTTGGCTTTGGCGCAGGCGTCGACGGCTTTTTTCATCGCGTCGGTTTGCATGTTGCGCCAGTTGTATGTGACCATGATCGCATCGATCCAGCCGGCCTTGGCGGCAGCTTCCATAAGCGGCGCCATGTTCTTGTGCGTGGAGAAACCAAAGTGGCGAATCTTGCCTGACTTCTTGGCTTTTTCAGCCCAGGCCTTCGTATCGTCGTTCATGCACTTCGGGCTTGTCTGGGCGTGCATGTAATACAGGTCGATGTGATCGGTCTTGAGGCGTTCCAGCGACTCGGCCAGTTGCCGGTCGAGTTCGCCAGGCTTGTTTCCTCGCCCCTTGGAGACCAGGAATACTTTTTTGCGATCCTTGGAATTGGTCGCGAAGTACTTTCCGATTCCCTTCTCACTATTGCCGTTCTCATAAACGTAAGCGGTGTCCCAGTAGGTCACGCCCAGCTTTATCGCCTGCTTCAGCAGCAACTGATTATCCAGAAAGTTCATCCCGCCGCCGAGTGCGAGGATGGGCACTTTGACGCCCGTCTTTCCGAAGACTCGCTTGGGGATTGCTCCCGCCACGGGCTGGGTGGCCGATGCGTTCGCTTTGGCCTTCACCGGTTCCGAGGTCTTGGTGGCTGAATCGTTCTTTCCACCGGCCAGTGCTTCGGCCCCGGCGAGTAGCGATCCTGCGCCAGCGACACCAGCCGCCTTGAGAAAACCGCGTCGAGAGAGATTGTTTCGATCTGAAGACATTTTTGAATCTCCTTAAGTTACGACATTATCATACAACGTCACGCCCGCCGCCAACACCGTTTCAATTCGAATTCTAGGGCACTTAACGGTGAATTGCCCTATGCAAGCAGCGAACGATCTTTGCTTCTGCTTTCGCCCTCGGCCGATACGCGGATGGCCCGCTTGCCGCTGACGGGGCACTCGTGTTCGCATATGCCGCAACCGATGCAGAGTTCCGGATCAACATAAGGCCGTTGCAGATACACCTCGATCACGACTTCGTCGCCGATCTGCGGGAGCGTGTCCCACTGGTCGCCTGGTGAGAGGCTGATCGAGCCTGGGGCATTTTCGACGATTCGCTTTCGCTCAGACCCGATCCGACAGAAATAATCGCCCGTGGCAAGTTCACTCTCCTTGAACGGTTCACCTTCGAGTTCGAGGAGATAGCCCTGGATCATGCTCAGTTTTTGCGCCGCATCGCGCACGGGCTGATATTCGGCGCGTACGAAGATCGCCTTCGGGCTCACGGGGCAGTTCTCCTGACAGACGATGCAAGGCCGATCGAACGACCAGGGCAGACACCGCCCTTGATCGACAAACGCAGTTCCCATCTTCAGAGGTCCTGCCTCGGCGAAATCGCCAAAGCCCATTTTCTCTTCCAGCGTAAGCGGACGAATTGCAGCCGTCGGGCATATTTGGCTGCACGCTACGCAGTTGAATTGGCATCCGCTCGTACCGATGCGGTTGTTCAGTCGCGGAGTCAAAAAGCCTTCGATCCCGCCTTCGAAACCGGCAGGTTGAATCACATTCGTCGGGCATATTCGCATGCACTGGCCGCACTTGATGCAGCGGGCGAGGAATCGCTCTTCGTCCAGCGCACCGGGTGGGCGGATAAGCTTATGGTTCCAGTTCTCCGCCAAAGAGCCGCCGAGCCGGAACACCGAAGGCGCAGCCAAGCCGGAAACCAGCGCAGCAATTATCCCGCGACGCGAGATATCAGGATTGGTCACCTCGCCGGTCGCGCTCTTGCGACGTTGATAGGCGATTGTATCTTTCGGGCACCCGTCGATGCAGTTCATGCAGAGCACGCATTCGCTGATGCGAATATGTGTGTCGGGTTCGCACGCCCCTTCGCAGTCGGATTCGCACAAGCCGCAATCGGTGCAGCGATTGTTGCACTTGCCTATCCGCCAGATCGCCCAGCGATCAAGAACGCCCAGCAGCGCGCCGAGCGGGCAAACGAAACGGCAGTAGAATCTCGGGATAATAAAGTTCAGCAGGATGGCGGCAAGAAAGACTCCGCCGATAACCCAGCCCCATTCATATAACCGCGGCGACGGCGAGATAAGCCCCACCGTTGAATCGCCCAGCGGCAGCAGAACCAGATTAACAGTGCGGTATATCAGTGGAATCGGATCGAGCAGACCTGTCTGCAGCGACGCACCCAGGAAGTTATTGATACCGGGAACCGTCGCCGCGATTACCACGATCCCCGCCATGATCGTCACCCATACGAGCAGCTTTCTGGTGTTTGCGACTATCTTGACCGCGCCGAGCAGAGCGATTGCTACGATCAACCCGATGGCGATCAGCCCAAGTTGCAGCGGCCAATCACCGGCGGCCGTCGTCGCCAGCCGCAACACGCCGCCCATCGCAGCCGCCAGCATGAAGATCAGAATGTAATACTTAACCGCCTGCGCCCGCCGGTAGCGATTCGCATCAAGCCGCGCGGGCATGGGCTTGGTTCGCCTGCCAAGCCAGCCGAAGAACTGATGCAGAGTCCCAAACGGGCAGACCCAACCGCAAAAGAATCTGCCGAAGATCAGCGTGAGCACTATTGTCAGCAGCGACCAGACAAGCCCGGCAAACAGGGTCCCCGTCGCCAGCACCGTCCCCAGCGCCACCAGCGGATCGAGTTGCAACAGCCAGTTGACTGACCATCCGCTAAGCTGCCAGAACTTCGCGCCAAGCGTAGCTACGAAGCACAGCCAGCACAGCAGAACCAGGAAGAACACCTGCGATATTCTGCGCGAGGTTACTATCCTCATACATGGTCCTCCGGCACCTGCGATCTGATCGGATTCAGCGACTCCCAGTCCGCAGTGCCCGAACCGACAGCCGCCGCCTTGGATATGTACGGCAGATCGGCCAGGCTCGCACCCAGCAGCGTAGCTCCGAACGCGTCGGCAGCTACCTGGTCGGTGCTGACAATCATCGTGTTAGTCTCTTTGAGATCGGCCAGCGACCCGCCGGTCGGACCGTTGTGCATCATTGCTCTCGTGCCGTCGAGTATCACCAGCGTCGGAGTGAGCAGCATCGAAAGCTCTTTGATGGTGTTATGAATATCCTGGTGCAGCTTGTTCCGCCGCCCGCCCAGCAGGCCGTACCAGTTCTTCATGGACATCGAAGCACCGGATCGCTCATGATGCTTCACCGGCGAGATACCGATGACCTTATCCACGCCGGCGAGCGGTTCGTACAACACCGGCCAGTCTACAATCAGCTTTCCACCGATGACGGACGTGGGTTTGAAGTAGCTGGTCTTCGGGAGTACGAGCTTGGCACCGGCGGTTTTCGCAGCAGCGCTTATGCCCGAAATACCAAAGCAGCTAGCCGGATCATTGATCGGATTATCCGTAACCGCAACGCTCGCGGCACCGGCGGCGATGCACAATCGCACCACTTCAAAAACAAGGTCCGGGTGCGTGGTAGCCGAAACAATCGGCGGGCTGGAAAAGGCTGCGTTGACCTTGAGCAGTACCTTGTCGCCGCGTTTGACGAATTGCTCGATCCCGCCGATGGCCTTAAGCCCGGCAGAGACCGTAGCCTTGCGGTCGGAACCGGTGATGATAGCCATCTTCGCACCGACGTCTGCGACGGAATAATCACCGAACCGAACAAGTTCCTCGTCGGTTTTCGCAGCGGGACCGGCGATGTCCAGCAGCGTCCATGACAATCCTCCGGCGGCAGCGATCATGGCCCCGGTCTTTGCAGAGCGGAGAAGGAACTCGCGCCTGTCGAGCTGCTCAGCCGAATTCTCGTCAGCCTGATTGTCCTGGTGCTGGTTCATTTGTCGGCCTGTTTAATCTTCTTCAATAGCGCGGCAGCAAGTCGCTCAGCCGCTTGGCGGTCCGTCGCCTGATGCACACCCGCCAGATAAGGCCCGTGGGTAAATACGATCTCGTAATAGCCGTCCAGATCGAGCAGTTTGGCAGATGAACCGCCAACTTGCACAGCCGTTTCGGAGGCGTCGAAGTTTTCCTTCCAGAAGACCGCAAAGGCGTCGGCTAGTTCAGCGGCGGCGGACTCGCTTGCCCGCAGTGAAACAAACGCGATGGCTTCGGCGAGGCCGATCTTGTAGCTGGCCGTGTAGACGTTGCCCAACCTCTCAAAACCGAACGCGTTGGCCTGGATAAGTGACGTACTTCCTGAAACCATATCCCGGCTGGGGAACAGATCGGTAAGAAGTTCCGTATCGTCTTGGTCGATCGGCGTCTGGGCTGCGTACATTTCGCCGAAGTGTTCCATGGCGGCGACCATCTCTTCGTGGGCTGCCGAACTGATGAGCTCCACGTAGAATCGGCCGTGTACGAAGCACAGCGTATTGGCCGCGACGTACGCGTTGGCGGTAACGTAGCTGTCGATCGACCCGCCGCGCCGCTGACGGCTAAATACGCTAAAGGCGTTGGGGAAGCTGCCCATGTCAAACACGTATACCTGAAGCGACAGATCGGATTCCTCCCCGCCGGTGAACGCCTGCCATTGCAGCATCTCGAACCCGGCCTGGAGATACCCGTCCGCCTTGCCGTTGATCTTGTCCGAAAGAGTCTCGCGATCGAACGTCTGGTAGGCAACCTGGGTGCTGAAACCTTCGGGGGTGTACGCATCGAGCGGCGAAGTTCCGGCCTCCATGACATCGCCACCAGGAACAGGATCGCCCGTGATAACGTATCCACCCGCCTGCTCCATGGCTGTGACGGCTGGGTTGGGATGCCTCCGGTTGATAATGATCGTCCCGGCGATGCCCACCAGCACGAGGATGATCGCCCACGAGACCAGCGTTTCGGCTGCACCGGGTTTTGGTTTGTCTCGAACCATGGCTCTCATCTGCGAGTTGGACGCTTCTGCGAGAATGATACCACGCCCGAGGCACACAGACCAGAGTTCAGCTAACTGGAAGCCGTTCCAAGCTATGTTGAGGCCGCCCCATTTCAGTGACGCCAGGGGTGTTGTTCCTACATCACTGAAGTGAGTAGGCCGAACAGCCAACCCTACCGATAAATGCATTCGTTGGGTGCCACGTAAATGCATTCGTTGGGTGCCACGGCTGCTTGCAGCCGTGCTTTCCTCCACATGTCCTTGGCGGGGTGCCACTACCCTTTAGGGTAGTGCTGAGTTCCGATTGAGTATAGCGCGGTGGGTCAGGAGACCCACCGCGCGAAATGCCGAGTTTATATAAAAAGCGGCGTCCCCTCTATGGAGAACGCCGCGATTGGTTTTGTGCATTGCGACCTATTTAAAGCTCTCTACTAGCCGTTCATCTTCGCCGCGAAGTCGGCCAGCGACTTGCGAATCGTCTCGACGTCGCCGGGCTTGGATTCTTTCTCGACCAGCGAAAGCGGGGCGCTCATACCGAGCACCGGAGTGAAGCCGTTGGCGGCGATTGCATCGCTGTAGGCCTTGCCCGTCTCAAAGTTCACGCCGCCGGTCGGCATGACAATCCGATTGTTGTGGCGCTCGCGAACGTACGGGGCAAGCAAACCTTTAATGCCGCCCGGCCCGTGCGAATTGGCAGGGAAGACCTTAATCGCGTCGGGCTCGAGCCCGTCAGGCCGCTCGATGAAATACTGAAGCTCGTTCGGTGTGAAGACGGCCGGTGCGCAGAAAATATTAGCCTCGTGGCAGATTCGCACGAAGTCTTTGCCCTCGCCGTATCCGCCCATGACGTTGCCCGGAGCGACGATCATATCGAAGCCCATCTCGATGGCTGCATCCAGCTCTGCCGGATTGATAACACTGCCCACGCCCAGTACGAAAGGCTTGTCTGCCGGCATTTCGGCGCGTTTGGCGGTGAGTTCCTGCATGCCTTCGCGAAGCAGGCCTTCGTCGATGCGGAAGGTACACTCGGCGACGTAGCCGGCGTTGTAAACCTCGAGCATCGTCGTGACCATGTGCTCGGGGGACTGGATGTGCTTCTTGTTCATAACGACGACAACGCCGCTGCTTCGCATCGCTGCGTCGACTTTGGATCGGTCCATAACGTAATCAGCCATCTATCTTCTCCGATGCTTCTATTTGGTTAACGCGTTGCTTTAACTCCGCCGCCGGTGAGTGCTCGCTTGACCTCGGCCAGCAGGCGGTCTTCTTCGATCATGGTAATATCGCCAGGGGTTTCCTGCACCATCGCACCGTGGGCAGCGCCCCACTGGACCGCGGTTGCAAGGTCGTTACCCTTGAGGATAGCAGCGGTAACGCCCGAGGTGAACGAATCGCCGCCGCCAGTGCGGTCGCGGATGGGGAACTTCTCGCGGACGGGCGCGACGTGGAATTCGCCGGCAGCTACGTCGTAGAGAACCGCGCCCCAACTGATCACGTCAGCGTTGTGGGCACCGCGCCACTGGGTTCCGATGATGCTCAGATTCGGGAAGTCTTTGGCGACGGCAAGGACGGTTTCCTTATAAGCGTCCAGCCATTCGTCGAACGATGCACCCTTCTTGACCTTCGTCTCGTAACCAAGCGCGTCGGCGATGTCCGAATCGTTACCTACAAGGAAGCCCAGGTACGGGGCGACCTTCTGGTTGATTTCGCGGGCGCGGTCCTTGTTGGGTTCGACCTTGGAGCGGTAGTTCAGGTCCGCCGCGACGAACGTTCCGTTTGCGTTAGCCTTCTGCACCGCTTCGAGTGCAACCTCGGCCGAGGTCGTGGAGATCAGCGTGAAGATGCCGCCCGTATTGAACACGCGGACACCCTCGCAGGCAAAGATCGCATCGAAGTCGATATCACCGACGGCGAGTTGGCGGACCGCAGAATTGGCGCGATAGTAGCAGGTGTTCGAGGGCATCAGGCCTGCACCGTTGGAGGTGAAGTTGATACCGTTCATCAACGTGCCCTTGCCGTCGGTCGAGAACTTCGAACCGTCGTTGTTCGTGTTGAACCAGATGATCTTGGACGTATCGACGCCGGCAGCCCGCATCTGGTTGCGGATGTTGCGCCCGACTTCGTCGTCTACAAGTGCGGTAAGCACAGCCGATCGCAAACCGAACGTGTGTGCAAGGCCGCACGCAACGTTAGTCTCGCCGCCGCCCTGGAAGATACGCATCGTGTGCGCCTTGGCGGTTGGCACGTCGTACGGGTCCAGCCGCAGCATTACTTCGCCGAGAGAAAGCCCGTCGTAACGGCAGGCGTCCGCCGGTTTGATGTCCTGGTATTTCACTACGTCCTGACTCATTTCCTTCGCTCCTGGAAAGTTTTCAATATTTGGCCGCCCGAGTGTCAAGGCGTCTGAATTTCCGTTCAAATTGGCTCTGTTGTTTATCCCCAGCGGCGCGAACCGTCAAGGCAAATCATAATCGCTCGTAAACGTGTGGCATTCCGATGTACATCGGAACTTGCAACCAGTGTTCTTACCTGGAACGTACACGGCTTGACAAGTCCCGGCGCGCCGGGATGCCACCCGTCATTACAACTATCGTTACAGTCTGGGTACTTCCACTTCCGCACCGCCATTCTGGGCGGAGAGGTAAGCTGCGTAGATCGTCGCCGTGCAGTCCAGCGCCATATCCAGGCCGGACTGGGGCTGGGTGCCTTCGGCTGCGCAGGTGATGAAATCCTGCATTTCAGCCAGGTATCCGACGGTAAAATTCTCGTCCGGAGCAGCTTTGGTCCAGCCCTCTTTGGTGGAAATCTTCTCGATGGTGTAGATGTCTTCGTACTGCGAGGCCTTCGGATTGAACGTATCGACCAGCGTCGAGGGGCTAATGTAGCAGCGGGTGCGGTGGTTGTTGGCGAAGACCTCGACGTAATCGTACAAGCCGCCGAGCACCACCTCGCTGGCGATAATGTCCGCTATCGTACCGTCCTCGAATACCACGTGCATGATGCCGTAATCTTCGATGTCGTGGTAATCGGTGCGGATGAATCCGGCGTCTTTGTAATTGGGCAGGCGGGTAATCTCGTGCGTCCGGGCCGAGACGCTCACCGGGCGGATGGATTTGCCGTCGCGGGCCATTCCTTCGACCTGCTTGAGGTACAGACAGCCCCCCAGCGGGTGACAACTCTTGCCGATCAGCGCCCCGCCGCCGGCGAATCGCCAGATACCGTAAACCGGTGACGCCGAACCGTTGTGCGATTCCTCGCCGACCATGCGGAGTATTTGCGCGTCGGTCTTGACTATTATCTCGCGCTCTTTCTGGATGCTGGGCGTGTAGACGTAGTTCTCGGCGTAGCCCATGAAGGTATTGTTCCGGCGGACCGCGTCGGCGATTCGCTTCAGCCGCTCGATCAGTTCTTCGAGCATCGGAGCTTTGTCCGCATCGTTGCCGAGCCACTCGTCGCCCGCGCCTTTAGGCCCGAAACATCCGGTAAGCGGTTTTTCGCAGATCACGCCCTTGCCCGCCTCGGCTGCGGCGATGATGCCCTCTTCGTGAACGTAAGGGGGCGAGCAGATATCCAGCACGTCAACGTGGTCGAGCATCGCCTCGACGCTATCGAACGCGGGTATGCCGTGTTTGGCGCTGAAGGCGTTGTAGCTTTCGGGGCGCTGCGAAGTAACTGCCGTCACCTCAACATCGTATCCGTACACACGCAGAAGACTTTCGAGATGGAACGTAGCGGCAAAACCCGCACCTACAAGTCCGACGCGAACTTTCTTGGCCATATCCGGCTCCTGTACCTGTCGCTACTGGACGAGGTTTTCCGTACCTGTCTGGATCATGTCGATATTGTCGTTCGGGCAACGCCAGATGCACATTCCGCATGCGACGCACGCGTCCTGATCGACGACCATTCGGCCCTGTGCGTCGGTGGACCAGCAGAAGACCTTGCAGATGTCCTTGCATATCTCGCAGCCGGCACCGCAGCCGCACGTCAGGCAGCGATTGGCCTCTTCAACGGCCTGGGCAATCGTCAGCGTGGGCACGTGCTCTTGGAAGTCCTTGATTCGCTCGGAGGCCAGGGGTTCGTCCAGCAGCGGCCGCCATGCTCGGGACTTATCGCCGATACGCTGGAGAACCTTGTCCTTATCGACCATGACCTTCTCGGCGTCGGGAACGAGGAACGCATCGTCGCCGGCGAGATATTCGTCGATGGACGCTGCCGCCCGCTTGCCGTCGGCGATAGCCGAGATGACGTTCTGCGGGCCTTGTGCACAATCGCCACCGACATAGACGCCTGCGATGTTAGTCGCGCCGGTTGCCTCATCAACATTGATGGTATTCCAGCGGGTGCGTTCGAGATCCTGGCCGGAGTCAAGATCAACCGACTGGCTGACGGCTGCGATTACGCAATCGACGTCGAGAGCGAATTCCGTACCGGGAACTTCGACCGGACGGCGGCGCGACGAATCGTCTGCTTCGCCCAGAACATAATTAAGCATGCGGATGGACTCGACCTTGCCGTTGCCTATCACTTCCTGCGGCGAGACGAGGTACATGATCTTGACGCCTTCGTCCTCGGCTTCTTTGATTTCATCGGCGGCTGAGGGCATTTCGTCCTTCGTGCGGCGATAGAGGATGAACGATTCTTCTGCGCCCAGACGCAACGCCACTCTCGCCGAGTCGATTGCGGTGAATCCGCCACCGATGACGGCGACCTTCTTGCCGACGTATGGCTTATCGCCCTTCGAGACGGCTTTGAGGAAATCGACAGCCGAGATGCAGTTTTCGAGATCCTCGCCGGCGATGCCCATCTTCACGCCTGACTGTGCACCGATGCCGAGGAAGGTGGCCTTGTATCCGTCCTCGTTGAGACTCTTGATCGTAATATCACTGCCGAAGCGTGTGTTCATCTTGAACTCCACGCCGAGTTTCGCCAGCACGTCGATTTCCTTCTGTACATCTTCGTCGCTCAGGCGGAAAGTGGGAATGCACGAAACCAGCATGCCGCCCAGGCGGTCATCGGCTTCGAACAAGGTCACTTTGTAACCGGCGCGGGCCAGGTCGTACGCACATGCCAGACCGGCGGGTCCTGAACCGACGACGGCTGTCTTGGTATCCTTGGCCGACGCGGTGGCGCTCAGAATATTCGGCGTCCAGCCTTCGGCTTCGGCCATCTCAAGCACGAAACGCTTGATCGCGCGGATCATAATCGGCTCGTCCATCAGCCCGCGAGTGCATTCTTCTTCGCACGGATGATCGCACACCTTGCCGCAGATCGACTGGAGCGGGCTGCGTTCCATGATCAGTTGGTAAGCCTCTTGGAAATCTTCGGTAGCGACCTTGCGAACGTATCCCTGCGCGGGTACCGAGTTCGGGCAGGCGAACGTGCAGGGAGCTACGAGTGATTTCTGCTTCAACTCTGCCGTGCCCGCGTAGATCGTCAGGTCCGGTGCAGACGTAATCGCCGGGACGAGAATGTCACGCATTTTGCCAGGGGCGGAGTAGCCCTTGTCGGCCATGTACTTTTTGAAACCGTGGATGAACTCGGGCATGAAACCAAAACCGTTGACCAGCGTGGCGGTGCACAGGCCAACCAGGTCCGCACCGCACAGTATCATTTCGACCGCATCTTCCCAGCCCATCACGCCGCCGGTAGCGGTGAGGTTTGCTTTCTCGCCGCACATTTTTCGCATTTCGTAGACGTCGCGGAGGGCGAGCGGTTTCAGCCACGCACCGTTCATGCAGGCCATGCCGACTTCTTCCTGCAGGTGGTACATGCCCTTGGTTGGGTTTTCGAGATTGATCGGCGGAATGGCCAGGCGATTGGCATTGCCGCCCACTCCGTCTGCACCAGCATCGATTGCAGCCTTGGCGATGCGGGCCTGGTTGCCGCCCTCGGCTGTGATCTTCACGAACAGTGGAACACTCGTCGCAGCCTTGATCGCCTTGACGATCTCGGCGATTGCAGCTTCGTTCTGGCCGAGGCTTGCGCCCGTCTTCGGTCCGCCGGTGTCTTCGCCGGTAAGCTCGACGTTAAAGGACATGTTCGGGCAGCACATGTTCAATTCGTTGATGTGGATGCCCGCCTGCTCGCACTTGACGGCCATGTTGACCCAGCCTTCAACGCCAGTGTCGCCCGAGTAGGTGATGTTCGACCAGAGCACGAGTTCGGGTGCCTGCTTAAGGCCGGCTTCGATGAGTTCCAGCAGCTTATCCAGCGTCAAACGCCGCTCGGCGGTGAAACTCAGGAACGTCTTGTCCGGATAGTAACCGTAGCGCGGATGGCGGTTGATATAAGGTTCAGGATCGATGGTCAGCTTGAGCGACGCACCGCCCCAGCCCATTTCCTGCATGCGAACCAACTGCTCGACCGTCATGGTCGTCGGGCCTGACGCCACATAAAACGGGTTACGCATCTTTACGCCCGCTACTTCAACCGGAATATCGAAATCTGTATACTTTGGCATTTTTAGATCGCTCTCTTACTGCTCTGGACTCATCAAAACCGTGATTGCCACACCTGCCACTGGGCAGTAATCAGTAATTATAAATAACTCTCTTACTGCTCCGGGCCTACCACTCGCCCTTGATTACTTTGCCTTCTCTGTTTGACTGGTACATCGCCTCGATGATCTGATTGCACGCCAGGCCCAACGCGCCGCTGACGCCGTACATGGGTTCGACATCGTTCAACACGCAATCGACTGCGTAGGCCAGCTCATCGACATAGCCGAGGTTATGGAATTCGTCAACCGCGGGCTTGGTCCAGCCGAGGTTGTGATCGGTCTTCTCGATGGAGTACGACAGGCCAGGCCGGCTGTAGACCGTAACGGGCGAACCGAACGTTAGATCGACTTTGATGACGCCCTCGGTCCCGTAGATTTCCACCTTGTCGTCCATGCCGCCGACGGTGATGTAGTTACCTTCGACCAATACGCGCTGGCCGTTTGCGAACTTCATCGTTCCGACCGACCAGTCCTCGCCGGTGTTATCTTTGTGTACGAAGTTACCTTCGCTGCCGCCGTTAGTCTGGCCGAACACTTCGACGACCTTATTGGCACCTTGCTGAGAGAGCAGGTGCATACCCCAACCTATCGGGTGAATGCCAAGGTGGATCAGGCATCCGCCGCCGCAGGTCTTGGCGTTCTTGGCAAACGGCGAGTGAGTACCGCAGTGACACTCTTTGGCCTTGACGTAAAGCACGTCGCCGATTGCGCCTTCGTCGATCACTTCGATGACGCGCTTGAGCGCCGGAGCGAAGACCCAGTCTTCGGCGTAGAGAAGCTTGACGTTGGCTTCTTTGCAGACGGCGATCATCTCCCGAGCCTCGGCCGAGGTGATGCCAAGGGGCTTTTCGCACAGTATGTGCTTACCGTTTTTGGCAGCAGCGAGCACCACGGGGTGATGCAGGAAGTTCGGAACGCAGACGGAGATCAGATCGATATCGTCGCGGGCCATCATCTCGTTGTAATCTTCGTAAGTGGACGGAATGTTCCACTTACCGGAGATTTCCTCGAGGTTATCTATAGCCGCCACGGCGACGACTTCAGCCTTTTCGTTACGGCTGTATGAATCGCAGTGAAAATCGGCTGCGAACTTCGAACCAACGATGCCAACTCGAACCTTATCCATAATACTGGTGCTTCCTTTCTACTTGACCATCAACGTTTTTTGGCAGTGCAATCGACGCTCTTGCTTGGCTGTCGATGCCTCTAATCAAACCGATAATCGTCTCTTCTGACCATCAACGTTTTTGGGCAGTGCAATCGACGTCTCTCGGTAAATCCGACCAACGCATCTTATCTAACCATCAGTGCCAGCAAGGCCTTCTTTGAATAAATCGCGTTTAGTGCTTCGGCCTGTATCTGCGAACGCGGTCCGTCCATCAGTTCGCTGGTCGCACACACGCCGCGGTGTGCCGGGCCCGAGTGGGTGTACAGCGCGTCGTCCTTGGCGCAGTTCAACACTTCGTCGGTCATGGTCCAGTCGGGAATGTTAATACGCTTCTCTTCGGGCGACTGTTCGCCGGCGAGCATCGAGCGGATAAGCGTGCTTGCCTGAACGTAGTCTGCTCCGTCGACGGCCTCTTTGAGGTTCGTAACGATATCCAGCCGCGTACCA
>SDBT01003793.1_pt1 | contig 25990 bp, 20 predicted proteins | sample 2277101 | NCBI WGS metagenome assembly SDBT01 (sample SAMN10404973, study PRJNA504765) | marine sediment metagenome | isolation source: marine sediment core GS10_PC15, 103 cmbsf | place: Arctic Ocean: Southern Knipovich Ridge | collected 2010 | reverse complement strand
TTATTCTTGAGCTGGATGTAAAAATTGATACATCTCTCAATTCCGGTGTGCAGTGCCGAAGCAAAAAATGGGAAAGGGACACAATCACAACTTACCTGGCCGGTGATCCTGATGGTACAATGCACCAATCCAAATGGGAAGCGGGTTATGTGTGGGGTTATCAGATTGAAGTGGATCCGAGCGACCGCGCCTGGTCTGGTGGTTTGTACGAACCGGGGAATCGTGGTTGGATCGTGACCCTGGCAGACGATGAAGCAGCGCGCAAATCTTTCAAGCCAATGGATTGGAATCATTTTAAGATAGTAATGAACGGCAGTAAAATACAAACCTGGGTGAATGGTGTAATAGCGGTGGATAAAATCGATGAGATGTCCGCATCCGGTTTCCTTGGCTTGCAGTTTCACAAGGCGTATCGGGAGTGGCAGGTGGATAAAAAAGTCTTGTGGAAGAATATCAGAATTAAGGAATTATAGCGTCTAATTTTGTTATGTGCAGCTTTCTCTCACATGCCTGACTCCGGATGATGCCTTTGCGGGGAGGCAAACCCACTCACTTCAAATGCATCCCTGACAAGAAGGTTTGTGTGATTTACCTTGCAAACCCTCACCCTTCTCTCAGAAGCGCCATGGTAGCCGATACCATCGCAAGCGTTGAGGTGTCACTTCCCGCTGCCACCGCTAAATGGAGCAAGGAATTGTATCTTCCAAAAGGAATACAGAACCTTAAAACACCATCCGGTGGTGATTGGGTCATCCTGCTCCGGTTTCATTCTAATATCCTGGTTATGACAGCAAACCACCCTCCTGAACCAGGTGAGGTAATTCCTGTCAGGCTATTTCCTTTCAGTGAAAAGCTATCTCCCCACGCGCCGGATTCAATACTGATCCATTAATCCCTGAGAATAAATGGGACTATTTCTGTCTTGAAGGATTATTAAAAGCATCTGCTCCAAGATTGCAGAAATTAGAAGTTGTATTTTGATTTTGCATGTATTAACACAGAAAGACGTTTGAATTAATGTCTGACAATCATTCAGAGCATGGCAAGATATGCAATGCAAGAGTTGAAAACCTGGAAAGATCCTTTCATTTTCTTTTTATCACAGAATTTCTCTAACTTTTTTCCCAAGGTCATCACAAGTAGGGAAATTTTTATTTGGTCAGGCACAAGCAAAAAACATATTACAGATAATATATTAGCTATTTTGCGATTTTTTATTTATATTTAGCTAATATATTATCTATTTAAAATGTACACATTAAATCCAACACCTCATGAGGTTAGCAAAGAGATTGCCAAAAGGCACCGTATCATACGAAAGCAGTTAAAAACTTCCCAGAAAGATATGGCTGAACGTTCCGGGGTATCCTTAGGCAGTCTCAAACGTTTTGAAAATACGGGCAAAATTTCATTTGAATCACTTCTTAAGCTCATCCATCTTTTAGGAAGATTAGATGACTTTAACAATGTCTTAATTGCAAAGGAAAACCGTGATGATATTGAAAAATTATTCACTAAATAAAATTGAATGATTGGAGTTGATAAAATATCCGTTGCATTGTTTCTTGAAGGTCAAGAAATGGAAGTGGGGGAATTGGTTCTTTCCAACAGAAAAATATATTTTAAATATAACTCCGGTTTCTTAACCAGAAGACTCAACATCTCTCCTGTTAAACTTCCATTTTCCGGCAATATTATAAGTGCCGAAAGTGAACCTTTTGATGGCCTGTTTGGTGTTTTTAATGACTCTTTGCCTGACGGCTGGGGTAAATTGTTATTAGACCGCTCTTTATCTTCAAAGGGAATAAACATTGCCCAGGTAACCCCCCTGGATAGATTGGCTTTTGTTGGGTCTAAAGGGATGGGGGCACTTTTTTACAAACCGGAAATTAAATCTAACAAAATTATTTCACCTGTTTTGGAACTGGATACTATTGCCCATGAAATGGATCAGGTACTTCGGGGCACAAGTTCTGAAATCATTGAAGAATTATTCATCCTGGGAGGATCTTCAGGTGGTGCAAGACCAAAGATCTGTGTTGGCTATAACCCGCAAACAGACGACTTGCTGTATGGTATAGACAATCTTCCTGAAGGGTATAATGATTGGATTATAAAATTCCCCTCTTCTTCGGACAACAGGGAAATTGCAAATATCGAATTTGCCTACCACAAAATAGCCCTGTTGGCTGGCATTGAAATGAGTGAATGTAAACTGTTTAAAGGTAAATCAGGCCAGGCTTATTTTGGTACTAAAAGATTTGACCGGGTAGCATATAAACGTTTACACATGCACACTGCATGCGGGATCATGCATGATAACTTCAAAATGAGCACAATGGATTATGGCCACTTGATGGATTGTGCATTCCGGATAGAAAAGCATGTACAAGCCTATGAAAAAATCTTCAGGCTTGCAGCATTCAATGTTTATGCCCATAACAGAGATGACCATAGTAAGAATTTTTCATTCCTGATGAATGCAAAAAGAGAATGGCATTTTTCCCCTGCTTACGACCTTACCTTCTCATACTCCAACTATGGTTTTCATAGTACAATGGTGGCAGGGGAAAGTCAAAACCCGGGACGAAAAGAGCTAATGAAGCTCGCAACACATTTTGGTTTAAAAAACGCGAAAGCAATCATCGAACAAGTTCAGGATGCCATAAACAAATGGGAAATAATTGCAAAAGAATGCGGGGTCACAAAAGAAAACAGGAAGGCCATAAAAAAGGTTTTAGACAAACTTGTCGATTAATGGACAATCTGAAACCGGTTCCCCAATTGGACAACAGGTAAAAGGGACCACCAAATCAACGTATTCTTTATATTTACATTTCAAAACTACAATTTAAGATATGAAAGATTTAAATTTAATAATGTTTGCTATCCTGTTGAATCTTATTGGTAGTGGGTGTTCCCGGACTCCTTCCAAAGATTATCCTGTTCAGCCGGTTTCATTTACATCCGTAGAAGTGTTGCCGGGATATTGGTATGACAGGATCGAAACAAACCGGGAAGTTACCATACCTTATAATTTTAAAAAATGTGAAGAGACCGGAAGAATCAGCAATTTTGCCAGGGCCGGGGGACTTGAAGAGGGGGAATTTGAAGGCATTCGTTATAATGATTCCGACGTATTCAAGGTGATTGAGGGGGCCTCATATTCTCTCCATGTGCATCCCGATCCACAACTTGGTAAATATCTTGATGATGTGATTTCAAAGATTGCTGCAGCTCAGGAGGATGACGGATATTTATACACTATCAGAACGATAGATCCCAAAAAACTACAGAAGAACTGTGGAGAGGAGAGGTGGTCCTATTTGGATCATTCACATGAACTATATAATGTCGGGCATATGTACGAAGCTGCTGTGGCTCATTTTCAGGCAACCGGAAAGAGAACCTTTCTTGATGTAGCGATAAAAAATGCTGACTTGATTTATGAAGTTTTCGGGCCTGGCAAACACATGGGGGTACCGGGTCACCAGGAAATCGAAATCGGACTGGTTAAACTTTACCGGGTAACGGGTGATGAGAAGTATTTGAATCTCGCTCAATTTTTTATCGACCAGAGAGGAAATGCCGAAGGTCATAAACTATATGGTTCATATTGTCAGGATCATAAACCCTTCATTGAACAGGAAGAAGCAGTAGGACACTCAGTCAGGGCAATGTACCTTTATACCGGTGCTGCCGATGTTGCTGCACTTGTTGGCAATCAGGAATATATTGAAGTTTTGGAGAAAATCTGGCAAGACATGGTTTATACTAAAACATATCTTACAGGCGGCATCGGGGCTGAACCAAAACACGAGGGATTTGGACCAGCTTATGAATTACCCAATGCTACTGCATATACCGAGACTTGTGCAGCTATTGGCGCTATGCTGTGGAATTACAGGATGTTTCTGCTAAGCGGAGAAGCGAAATATATGGATGTATTTGAACGTACTTTGTATAATGGCTTTCTGGCAGGAGTTTCCTTGGCAGGAGATGAATTCTTCTATCCTAATCCACTTGAAGCCGATGGTATAAGAAAATTCAATCAGGGGGCATGTTCCCGTTCTCCATGGTTTAATTGCTCGTGCTGTCCTGTAAATATTGTTCGAATGATGCCTTCCCTGCCCGGATATGTTTATGCTCAGACTCAAAACGAAGTTTATATTAATCTGTTTGTCAATAGCATTACCGAATTGAATGTTAATGATCAATTATTCAGTATTAAACAACAATCTGAATATCCATGGAATGGAAAAATCATGATTGATATTGAAACTAAAAATAGGGTTAGCGCCAAATTGAAAATTCGTATACCCGCGTGGAATAGAAATCAGGTACTACCCGGAGATCTATATTATTATTTGTCTGAAAGAAATGAGAAAGTCTCACTGTTGGTCAATGGAGATATGCAAGAGGTTAATGTTGAAAACGGATATCTGATTTTAGACCGGAAATGGGAAGGGAACACTTCAATAATACTGGATATGGATATGCCGGTCAGATTGGTAAAAAGCCATGAGAAGGTTGAAGCTAATAAAAATAAAATTGCCATTGAACGAGGTCCCTTAGTATATTGCGCCGAACAAATTGATAATTTAGAGGGGGTACTAAACTTGAAAATGGACCCGAACCAGAATTTTCTGTACGAATATGACAATGAATTGTTAAATGGATTAGGTGTTTTGAAGGGGAATTTCAAAGCGATTCCCTATTATGCGTGGTCTCACCGGGGAGTTGGTGAAATGGCCGTTTGGTTTTCTTTGGCAGAAGAGCACCTCTAATCACTCTGGCGAGAGTTCATTATAGTAAAATCACCCATTATCTTTTGATCAGAAAAAATCAGCTACAGCAAAATAGCTTGTTAATATACTATATAATATGATTGCTATCAAACCAATATTCATCATTGTTCCCGCTACATATTCCCTCATGAGTGACTTTCGATTTATCAGGATAAATATTGGAATTGCTACAGCAGGTAAAATCAGCGCCTGAAATGCTTGTGAAAAAACCATCAGCAAAGGAGGGGTGGTATCAATAAATTGCATCCCGAAACCAAACAGTACTCCAACAAGTCCAAGAATACGGTACATGGGTGAACGAATGTTTCTCTCTTTTCCCGTATAATCGGAAATGAGCCATGGAGCTATCAGGATAATTGGAAAAATGGATGAAATTCCGGCCCCGACAATTCCCAGAATGAGAATAAAAGCAGCAATTTTTCCACCGAGAGGTTGAAAAAGACTAATCATCTCGACGGTATTGTTCATTTTCATCCCCATCACATGTAACGTTCCTGCTGAAACAGCCATGATAACCAGGCTAAGAAAAAGCATCATTGATGCAGATACTGCCGAGTCTCTTTTTTCCAATTTTAAATTCTTTATGGTCCAGCCTTTTTCTGCTACCACGGTGCTTCTCATTATAAATACAGCAGCGGAACAGGTAGTTCCGGTTATTGCAGCAATTAATCTAAGCGTCCCCTCACTTTTAGGTATGCTTGGCACAAGTCCGTCGGCAATAGAAGAAAAGCTTGGTTTAACCATAAAAAATACGATAACGAAAGAGAGACCCATCAGGATGACAAGGATGATGAGAAATTTCTCAAAAACCTGATATTTCCCTATCCATAATAATGCATATAGAGACACTACTAACACAGCAGTGATGGCTAATGTATTAAATCCTGAACCACCAAAAAGAAGTCTTGAAGCTTCCTGTATCAGATCGGTGACAATTCCGAATATACCCATCAGGGCAAGTATTTCACCGATCACTAAAGCAACTAATATATAGATGGCCAATACCTGTCCATATTTAATGTTGGTTTTAATGGTGGAAAGAGCTGTCGTACCGGATACAAGTGTTGTCTGTCCATAAGCAACCATTAAAACATAAGTAAAGATGCAGGATAGAACCAGTGCCCAGGTCAGTGTCATACCATGTTCAGCACCCACTTTTGCCATGGTTGTTATACTTCCCGTGCCAATATTATACCCAATTAAAAATAGTCCCGGTCCTATTGCAGTCAGCCCGATGAGGATTTTTTTGAGAATCTTCTTATTTTCCATATTAACGAGAAAGGATGGTCCGGTCAGCAAAGATATAAAAGTCCGGAAAGGCACAATATATTATCAAGACCATCAGGGATCCTTCGAAATAAACCTGACACAGAATCGAAACTATCCTGGATCATCATCAAAACAAGATTCAACTATTTATCTGTAAAAGTTTTACTTTTTTTGCAGTTTTAATATTGAAAATTGATGTTACAGATGATTATATTTGAGTTGTCAAGTCCGCTGGTCTTGACGGTATTACTGAAATCATACACCCATGGGTGAAAATTCCTGTTAATTCTTGACTGACATTATTTAATAAAAGCTATATGGAGGTATTGAATTCAGAAATACTTTGACAAATATTGACTATTGAATGACAATCATGAAAAAGAACTTAGCTATTAACGGTGGTGAAAAAACTATTGATAAAGTTTTTCCCTGGCCCTTGTTTGATGAAACTGATGTAAATGCTGTAACCAAAATCATAAGAAGCGGCCAATGGGGCGATCCGGATTGCAGTGGTGCTGTTGAAGAATTTGAAATAGAATTTGCCAAATTCTGTGGTAGTAAATATGCACTAACCTGTGTAAATGGCTCAGTAGCATTACGTCTGGCTCTTATCGCTTGTGGTGTTAAGCCTGGCGATGAAGTGATTGTTCCTCCCTATACCTTTATTGCTACAACTACTATCGTACTGGAAGCTAATTGCGTACCCGTTTTTGTTGATATTGAACCGGATACTTACAACATTGATCCGGCTAAAATCGAAGAGGCGATTTCTGAACGTACAAAGGCTATTATACCGGTACATTTTGCCGGACAATCATGCAATATGGATGCGATCATGGATATCGCTAAAAAGCATGACCTAAAAGTGATTGAAGATGCATGTCATGCCCATGGCGGCGAATATAAAGGCAATAAACTGGGAAGCATTGGCGATGCCGGATGTTTCAGTTTCCAGTCATCCAAGAACCTTACAAGTGGTGAAGGTGGTATGATTATCACAGATGATGAAGAACTTTACGATATGATGAACTCACTTCGAAACGTGGGGCGTGTGAAAGAGGGGCAATGGTACGAGCATCATAACCTTGGATGTAATTACCGTATTACCCAATTGCAGGCAGCACTTCTTTCCCAACAGATCAAGCGATTAGAAGAGCAGACCAGAAAACGTAATGAGAATGGAATTTACTTAAACTCCTTATTAGAGCTGATTGATGGCATAACTCCACTTACTAGGGGACAAAATGAAATCATTCATACATATCATATCTACATTTTCAGGTATGACAGAGCAAAGTTCAACAATCTGCCAAAACAAGAGTTTGTTCAAATGTTAGATGCCGAAGGGGTACCTTCATTTATGGGATACCCGGAGCCTTTGTATAAACAGCCGTTATTTCAGGAAAAGAACTTCATGTGTTATGCTATTCCCGATGAAGTAGACTATTCAAATGTTTGCTGCCCGGTAACAGAAAAGGCTTGCTATAAAGAGGCAGTCTGGATCCTGCAACATGCGTTGTTGGGTACAAAAGATGATATGGAGAAATTTGCTGAGGCTATTACGAAAATTCAGAAAACAGTGACTGAATAAACCAGCTAAAGACTCTAAAAGGAAGGGATTCCTATTATTTGATCATCCTTGTAATCAGTGTATTCCCAATTCCTTGCGGTGTTCCCATACCTTTTCGAAGGCTGTAATATATTGTTCGTTAAGTTCAGGCATTTCCTTGGTGAAATAAGCTAGTGAAATCCCTCTCTTATCGAACTCTCTGGCTCCGGGAAATTTATCAGCAATGACAGGTAAATGGTGCCACCATTTAGCCTCGTGAAATATCGGGTCGTTGCATAGGAACTGGGCTTTTCCAGCACTGGCAGAGACACCTTCAGCCTTCAAGGCTTTAACACAGGCATCTCGTGACATGCCGGCTTCAGTTTCATTCAGGAGAAACCGGTTGGCGGAATAGTACACGCGATCAACATCCGGACGGTTCTGTTGTTCGTAAAGACCGGGTAACCTGGTGATACGATCGTTAAGCCGGCGAACCTGAGCTTTTAATACAGCATTCCGCTTGTCCAGTTTTTCCAGCTGACACCTGGCTAATGCAGCAGCCATTGGGTGCATACGCAGCTTCATACCAAGTCCGTATTTATATTTGTTAGAATTGGTGGCACCCTTAAGTTTACGTGCAAATGTATAATGTCCCAATATTGTTGCCCGTTCGTAGTCATCCTGATCCTGGTAGTTTCCCATACCTCCCTCTAATGCCGGGAGAGGTTTGCTTCCCTGAAAGCTGAAGCAAGCCATCCTGCCCCAAGCGCCCATAAACTTACCATGCATGGAAGCGCCGTGCGCGTGGCATGCATCTTCCAGAAGGATGAGCCCCTTTTCTTTGCAGAAGTCAGATATGTAATCCATGTCACAAGGCATACCTAAATAATGAACAGGGAACACTGCTTTTGTGTTTTTGGTCAGCTTGCGTTTGGCGTCTTCCACATCAAAGTTCAGGGTGACGGGATTGATATCGATCATTACAGGGACCAGGTCAAAGAACCGCATTGGTGTTATTGTGGCCCAGAATGTACAGCATGGTACCATGATCTCGCTGCCGGGGGGAAGATCCAGAGCAAAATACATTGAGGTTATGGCACTTGTACCGTTGAAGTGTGCCTTGCAATACGGAAGGCTAAAATGCTGCTTCCAATCCTCCTCGAGTACATCAATAGGTGTATAGCTGGGCTTCCTGAGCACTTCCAGTACAGCTTTTTCTTCTTCCTCGCCATAACGTGGCCATGTAGTTGCATCATCATGCGATGCGGTAATAGCTTTAGCACCACCATTCAAAGCCAGAGTTTCCTGATCTTTCCAGCCTGTGCCTGCCATTGAAATAGTTGCTGGAGCCAGAAGAAGACCGCTGGCTGTAACTCCAGCCGACTTAATAAATGTTCTTCTTGTCTTAACCGTTTTCATTTTGTTTGTTTTGTTTTTCATACTTTTTTTCAATTCCGGGAACCCAGGTGCCATGAGGTCCGTAAACCCACCTGCTTTCCACAACTCATTTACTTCCGGAGTCCTTTGTATAGCCTGTGCCTGCAAAGGTAAAAGCAGGAAATGCAGGTAAAGGGGAAACTGTATAAACAATGATCTTCTTATAAGAATTTTATTTGAATAACTAAATTTACGCAAAAATCATTTAAGAGAATACTATTTTCTGTCTGGTGCATTTCGCATTTCTTTCAATATCTTTTTATTTGCTTCAACGATGTGGGCCGCTGTACCGGCTATATACCAGTCAAGTATCCTGTCCTGTTTTCCGAAAAGACTTACACACCACATCAAGGCAGTTGCGGGCACTGTCCTATAACAAGTTGTAATGGGCAGGAAAATGCACATTGCTTTTCACCACAAAACTTATTTGCTTAATGCATTGAATATCTGTATTTTCGGTAAAACAACCTAGGGGAAAACCCGGTAGATTCAAACATGTTTTCAATAATAAATCACTACAAATCAACTAGTTGAACGTTTTTTGCAAACACTAACCAGGAAAAACAAAAATGCGATGAATCAAAAGCACTCTCTTTTATTCTTATTATTAATTCCTTTATTGTTATCAGCGTCAGATCCACAGAAACAGGTTACCAAAATATGGGATGATGCTCCTCACAATGCATTTACAGACTTAATCCGGTACGAGAATAAGTTTTACTGTACTTTCAGGGAAGGTACAGGACATGTTCCGGGAGAAACAGGAGAAGACGGAAAAATAAGAATACTAATCTCTGAAGACGGCGAGAAATGGGAATCTCTGGCTTTACTGGCAAAAAAGGATTATGACCTAAGGGATTCAAAACTCTCTGTCACTCCTGATGGAAGGTTGATGGTTTTAATGGGAGGATCAAACTATGACGGGAGAAAATTAATTAACAGACTTAACCATGTCTCATTCCTTTCTAAAAACAAAAAACAATTTTCAGATCCAAAACCGATTAAAATAGATAAAGAAATCAGGTCAGATTATGACTGGCTGTGGCGTGTTACCTGGTTTGATAATATAGGTTATGGGGTGGTCTACCGAAAAAAGGATAATACAAAAAGTGAAGTATTTCTGGTAAAGACACAAAATGGAATCGATTATACCTTTGTTTATGCATTGGATGTAGAGGGTTTGCCAGGAGAATCTACGGTCTTAATCAATACTGATGCAGAGATGCTGATTTTGATGCGCCGTGACAGGGAAGGGAAATGTGGATTAATCGGTTCGTCGAAACCACCATACAAGCAATGGGAATGGAATGATCTGGGGATACGTTTGGGTGGACCGAACATAATTCCGGTCAATGATACTACTTATATTATAGGTACTCGTTCACACCTGGATGGCGAGACTCGGACAGCTTTATTTTTTTCAGGGAAGTCAGGTACCCTCAGGCCTCTGGTTGAGCTGCCAAGTGGAGGGGATACCAGTTATCCGGGGATGTTGATTTATAATAATACGCTTTGGGTATCCTATTATTCCTCCCACGAAGGGAATGCAAAAATATATCTGGCTAAAATACCCATGTCATATATCAACAATTTACTTCTGGACTAATTTTAATAAGACATTCTAAGGTTCTTCTCTGTTCAGGGGCATGTAGCGAAAGCCCGGTAACGGAAACTGCTTTTGGGAAAGCGATTTTATTTTTCTTATAGACAACAGTTTCGGGTTGTGGAACGAGATGAATTCTTTCTATAAGTTCAACAGGCCTGTATTGTGCCAGTACTGAATTAGCAAAAAAAAAGATAGATATAATTATAAAACATATTCGTTTCATAATAAATCCTTTCAGTTATTGAGATTACTCTTTCAGGCGGTTATCTTCAATTTCTACCGGGCTATCCATAAATGTATTTTCTTCAAGTGTAATCCGTTTTGATTTTTCACTTATCCGAATACCTGTTTTCTGTTGGTTTTGTGTATTGATATTTCCAATTCGATTCTTCCTTATTGAAATATCCTTTGTTTCTCCTTTGATATCTATTCCAAATCCGCTTTCATCTCCGCCATTGTCATTTATATCACAATTTTCAATTGTATTGCGATGAGCTGCGCGAAAGTCATTGTCACTACTTGGTTCTCTAAAGAATATTCCAACTTCACCATTATTTTCAATTCTGCATCCCATGATGATGTTATCAGTATCACGGTGGCCAATACTGATGCCGTATTTTTGATTATTTGACAGGACACAATCCTCGGTAAGACCATATGTTACGCCCCAGCAGAAAAAAATACCCTGATCGTTACCAGTTGATATGCAATTTCTGAAGACCGGACGCTGGGAACCGCTACCGGGGTGAAAACCAAGTCCGCTATTATTCAGTGATTTACAATTATCAAAATGAACATCATCACATACCTGAAAGCTGTAGCCGTCGCCGTTGTAATTCTGGGCAGTCACATTATTAAAACTCCAATTATCACAATTTTGAATAAATACTGCGCCTGCATAATTGCCATTTATGAGCTCATTATTGGCCTTATTGCCATCTAACACAATATCTTCAATAAGCACATCATCCGTTTCTTCTGTAGCCGTAAGAATCGGGAATATGGTTGCAGCAGAAACTTCTTTATTCACCCAGAAATTTTCATAAGGCATGTTGTCAAGAAAAATAACATCTCCCTCAAAACTCTTAATTGTACCCCTGAATATTTTATAGGCCCAATCAGATGAATCAATTCTGGATCTCAGCATAATCCCTCCACCGGTTCTGAATCCTTTTACATCTTCTACCCGGACAGCATATTCATACCAATCCATATCCCTTATAATCGAAGTTACGACGCCATCTGTTTTGCGTAAAACCGTGTTCTCACCCGATCCGCGAATTGTTATATTCGGATGCAGATAAAGAGCGTTATTCATATCATAGATCCCTGGATAAATTTGAAGGACACCACCACCCATCCTGTGCAAATATTCAATTCCTGCCTGAATGATTTTATCATCTTTTCCCTGCAGGTCGCCTTTATCCTGTCCAATTGTAAGGATTAATTGCCGGGGGGTTCTCACAGGACGGTTCGTGCCAAGTATGTCCTGTTGGGCAATAATCTTATTTGGAATAACCAGGCTCTGTAAAAATATCACAATAACTGCGACATGGTTTTTAATCATCATTACCTTATTTTTTTATTTCCGGAAGCGGTAAATTCAAAACACTTCTGATGCTGTTCCTGACGGCAGAGAAGAATGCATTTTTATTGCAGGACCTGTTCGATCGCTGTCATCAATGTGAGTTCTATATCCGGTGATACAAGGGAAGCTCTGTCGCTGGACTCATACCCACCCTGACTGTAGGCAATTTCCGTACATAAATACCCCGGGCCGTATTCTTCATAAGCAGCCGTGCAAACATGATCACCGGGTTTCAATTTTTGGGCATCCTGCTGAAATTCAATAAAGGCTTCTCCCGGTATATTCAATAGCCAAACATTACCGAGCCGCACTGATGAAACATTTACCTTGTGTCCTTGATTGGTCCTGCGGAGCCAGGCAAGATGGTCGGCAGCGACAAGTTTGCTCGTTGAGTCCAGTTGCATATCCGAGAGTTTTGCCATGAGTTCTTCTTCGACGAGGTGTTCTGCCAGGGGGAGTGTCACCTTGGTATTATTCCAATCAAAAACTGACGAGAAAACAGGTGTTTTTTCTGTCCCCTCCCATGCCTCGCGCATGGCATTTTCCATCCGGGCTGCCAGAACAGGCCTGTTCTCCGGTGATCCGTCATTATATTTCCCCGCTGTGATATTACCACCAGCACCTGAAAAATATATATGTGGCACTCCCAGCTGTTTTTCCCGTTTGTCCCGGGCAATCCCCACAAAATCTGAACTCACATCCCCTTTTCCATAGTGACTCATTGGGTGCGTAGCATAATAATTCAAAACGGCAATTGCCTGTTCGCCATTCCAGAAGCTGACACATTTCAGCCATGGATCTATGAGTCCCTCAGGGGCCGCAATGGCTGCCGTATCTGTGGTCCTGCTCCACCTGGTGATTTTAACAGTATCATCTTCCCCAATGATCCGGCGGTTCGAGGCAACCTTTTCTACCATAGCCTGGCCAAATCCCAGGTGAGTAACAGGCTGGGCATTTTGTTTTGCCTGCTCCACGGCAATTGCTACTGACCGGATGGTCTTGCGCAGGAACAATGTGTCAGACTTCCATCCTCCCAATCCGTATTCATCAAGTATGTCTTCTATTGTAAAGTCACAACTAACACCATCATGTTGATGGACGGTATGAACGGAAACTCTGTCTGTAGTCGTTCCGGCAGCTTCTGCCAGACTTTCCCTCCATGCATCCTGTCCCTCATTACCAATGCCGATCCAGTCAACCGCGCACAATACCACAGGTTCTTCATCCGACAGAATGATGATGCCCTTGGCTGTCAGAGAATCTACAATGGACCTTGTGTTTGCATAGGCAACAGGACTCCCGATAGGCGGGGTGACATTGACTTCGAAAACGCCGACCATTAATTGGTTGGAATCTGTATTGCACCCTGTGGTTGATAATATCAAAATACCTGATATTATCAGAAGGGATACTGGTTTTGAATTGAATAAGTTCTTTAATTTTTTCATCGATTAATTCCCCCTTTTTATACTTTATCCAACTGGTCTCTGTTTTCATAAACTTTAGAAAGGGCATTGATGATATCATCCATATCTTCTTTTGTCCCCAGCAGTGGTCCCGATGCCCACAACATGACCATTTCGTCCTCGCAAACGATATCACAATTGGGACATACCATTTCATCCTTAAATTGCTGAAGACGTTGAGGTGTGTACATTTTTTTATACACCCTCCGTTCGATGATGTTGTCTACCCAGGGTTCTTTGTGTAAACCATTCTTAAGATAGGGACTCAGGTTTATTCCTTCCGCGGCCAGTGCTTTCAAATATTTACTGCGGTCAGCTCCGTTATACTCCTTCTTGTCATAATTCATCATATAGAGATAGAAAGAACCCTCTTCGGTGCCATCATATAGTTTTTGTGGATGAATTCCGGGGATATCTTTAATCTTAGAGGTCAGATATCCGGCATTCTTGTTTCGCAGGGCATGACGTTCCATTACAGTGGGTAATTGTCCCAATAATACAGCACCTTCAAATTCATTCATGCGGTATTTCGGGCCGATGGTCTCGGTACGCCCGCGCTTTGAAGTACCATGGTTTTGAACGGTGAAGCACCTGTCCATGAGTTCATCATCATTGCCAATGATGTTACCTCCTTCTCCACAGGCAAGCACCTTGGATGACTGGTGACTGAAACAACCGAGATCGCCGATGGTCCCGAGCATTTTACCCTGATATTTTGCAAAATGTGCCTGACAGGCATCTTCAATTATAAACAGGTTGTGTTTTTTTGCCATTTCCAAAAACCTTTCCATGTGGGCGGCTACTCCCGCTATGTGAACAGGCATGATAGCTTTTGTATTTTGATTGATCCGGCGCTCAACATCATCCGGATCGAGCTGGAATGAATAGCGGTCAATATCAGCCAGAACCGGAAGGACCCTGGCGGACAGAATAGAAGAAATGGTGCCCGGGTCGGTATAAGGCGAGGTGATTATTTCATCGCCGGGGCCTAATCCAAGCGCTTCTACAGATGTGTGCAGAGCCTGGGTGCCTGAACCGACTGCAACACAATGCTTGACACCGATCATTTCAGCAAATTTTTTCTCAAATGTGGGAACGGTACCGGTTTTAGATTGGATCCTGCACCAGATGCCACTTTTTGTGGTTTCTAATACAGAATCAATGACGTTTTGATCGTGATAAGGCCATTTCGGCCAGCTTTTATTGCTTCTTACGGGTTTCCCGCCCAGGGCTGCCAGTTTTCCTGATTCTGTACTACCTTGAATGTTAAACGCATAGGAGGGAATGAACTGGCTTGCAGCTATTGCGCCGACGGAAGTGGTTTTCACAAATTGACGCCTTGTAAAAGATTTTTTTTTGCTTTTCATGATCGGGAGGTTTATTAAATAAGTTTTGTCTTAAATTTTCAGAATAAAATTAGTGAAATTAGAAATAACTAATTGGGTTTTATATCAGAATGATTTAAAATAATACCTGTCCGAGGTAAAATCTATCAGTTCCGCCTAAAATTCCGTTTTGTTATATTCCGACTGGAGCAAAACCAGATCCACCGCATCGGAATTGCCTGTGTGCAGGATCAGGCGGTATTTCAACCTGGTCGGATGGTCCATGGCTATCTCAACCGGGTCCCTCCCGGGATAAACAATATTCTGCATGCTGGTCTTTTGCCTCAGTATCCATGGTGCAGGGTAGTTGGGCGTTCCCGGATGGCATAAAATGGCCAAACCGCTCTGCTCTCCCCCGGAACCAAAGGAACCTGAGAAATCCATCCAGGGACCCGCAATGACCTGAAGCCTTTCCGGTGCAACAGGACCATCTGTGGATGTAAAAACCAGATCATCAGGCAGTTTAATTCGCGTACATAATCCACCATAGCCTTTTTCATCATCAGAGCCGCCCAGGCTTACACCGGGGACAAGCGCCTGCAGGGAGATCTCAAAATCCATGCATCGAATCCCTGATTCCATTTGATGAATGACTATGCTTGTATTTTCTTCAATATAAGCTTTGCCATTTTCATAGTTGGGGGATTTCCATAAAACATTGAGATCCAGGGATGCCGTATTATTGTCTGTGCTTATAATCATTTCAACCACCTCCTGTGAAATGTCTTCCATGATCCAGCCATCACCGATGCTCTGATCGTTGATATAATGTTGGTGCCAGGACCAGTAGATGCCCCTGTGATATGGATGATCTGCAGGTGATTCCTCAGTGAGGGTATCCCCGTTCGGGGTAAAAAGAGGATGGAGGTAGTTATTGCAGATGTATTCCCCGCCTAAGGTCTTTGGCTCTTTTTGATAAAAAAATACTGCCTTATCATTTTCAAATAGTTCTATCCCCTGATCACTTTCCTTAAAACTAAAAGGAGAATGTTTATCAGAAGAAGGGCCACATGAAGAAATAAAAAGGATCAGTGATAAAAGAATTGAATATCTCATTGCTTTGATCACAGTGTCCTGGTTCAATATCAGACAATCTTACGATTTATGGGGTCCCATTCCACCCTGCGCTTTTCCAGGTAGGATTTATTCGCCATCACACAGGCAACACCTTCCTCAAATGCCATTTCGATGTTGCAACTGGTCTGCTTGCCATTCCGTATACATTCTAACCATTCCTTTATGTGCAGGTGGGTTACGTCTACCCTTCTGCCATTGATATTGGTGGTGGTTAATCCCCTGGATGCATAATATTTTTCCGTTGCAGAGGTAATGGCATCGACATCTCCTCCTGAACCCGGACTGATGGAGATCATGGGGCCGTCAGTATCAATGATGCCCTTTTTAATCTGTTCCGCATAACGGGTTGAATCCCAGTCAGCAGTGATGCTCAGGGATCCTCCCAGTTCCATATTGGCATCATGCCCGTTAAATACCCGTCCCCTTGGCCGGCTGGATGCAAGGTTTGCGCTGTAAGTTAATGTCATCTCTTTCTCAGGATATTCAAAGACGGCATGCAGGACATCAGGTATTTCCCGGTTGTCCTTCCAATAATAGATACCACCTGAAGCCACTGCAGATTTGGGAATACCTATTCTTAATAGCTGGTTCACCGCATCAAATTCATGGGTGAATAACTGGCCTAGCATGCCCATGTCATAAGCGAAAAATTTTGTCCAGTTATAGTACCGGTCGATGGTAAAAGGTTCGTAAGGGCTTGAACCCAGCCACTGTAGCCAGTCTATGGAATTCTCATCTCCTGGTTTCAGATTGCCATCACTGTCAAGATGTCTTATCCATGCTCCGCTGGCTGTATTACGGTTGGTAGTCGTCTCGACCAGGGTTATCTTACCCAGGATATCTCTCTTGATGATTTCCTTGGCCTGCTGGAAAATAACATTCTGTGTGATCTGGTGCCCCAATTGAAATACACGGTCACTGTTTCTTACAGTATCATACACTTCATAAAGTTCCTCCTCAGTCCGGCAAATACTTTTTTCACAATAAACATGCTTTCCGGCTTTGACCGCTTCGCTTGTGATATGGGCATGGTGATGATCAGGAGTGGCAACGATCACTGCGTCAATATCTTTATCGTTCAGAAGATCCTGATAGCTTTTGTATCGTTTGGCCGGGAGGTTTTGTCCGGATTTACCTCCGGGACGAACCTCATTGGCCGCCGTGGCGAGTCCCCTTTCAGCATGCAGGTCAAAAACATCACAAATCCCGGTAACCGCAACATTCAAGTCTTCCTGTTCAAGCCATTCAGCCAGTGTACCATTCTTCTCCCTGCTTTTTATCTGATCCGGGTGCATGAAACCAAGAGAATTCGATAATTGATTTGCCCTGTTTCCGAAACCGATAAATCCCACCCTAAGCAGATCTCCTTTTTTTCCTTCAGCGCCTGAGATGACTTCGGGCGCTTTTAAATCATCAAGCCCAAGTTCTTTGATGACCCTGGATTTTTTATCCTTGTCAAAATCTAATTTCCGCAGAGTTTCATAAGCGAAAAAACCCAGTACCGGTATACCGGCCAGAGCCTTGAGTATGGTCCGGCGTTTGTAGGTTTTGTTTTCATTCATGTTGGTAAGTTCTTTTGCCATTATTTTATTCCTCCCTCATGGTTTTGGATTTCGAAAATCTTGATATAAATATATCCAGTCCAATTATTGAACCGGTAGGAAAGGCTACCAGAATGATCAGGGCAACAGCTTCGATCAGGGTTTTATTGAAAATCAGGCAGTTTCCCTCAATAGCTAAGCTGTATTCCAGGCCAATCAATGGTGGACTATTTAAATAATACAGGAATACCAGGGAGGCACCTGCAATGGCAGCCAGCCTGGTAAAAAGCCCCAGGATTAATCCCAATCCTATGGCTATCAATCCCCATGTATTCAGAAAATCCACCACCTGCAAAACTCCATCATGTGAAATGATCCAGTTGGCAAATCCTTTTAGGATCCATTGAGATTCCCTTAAAAATACAGCTGATGACCAGTTTGGAATAAGCAGCTTTGAAATTCCTTCATATAAAATTTGCCAGCCGATCAACAATCTTAAAAGAACCAGCGTAGTTAGTTGAAATGTTGTGAATGTTTTTGTACTTTTCATTTCATAAAATATTGCAAAATATAAGTTAACGTAAGATATTATCCGTTAAATGATAACTTTGTGACAATAAACAAAAGTAATTATAATTAATCAAATGACACAATAATATGAAGAGAAGACAAGCTATAAAATCCCCGGACAATGCTTGCCCTGCTCCTGTGATGCAGAACCTCTGATAGCAATTAACAAATTTCAAACATTGCTTTGAATTCAAAAGAACGTTTTATACGGACACTGGCGGGGGGTAAGGCAGACAGGATGCCTGTTACCATGCATCATATTATGCCATCCTTCCTTGAGAATTATATGGATGGGATCTCCGGTCTGGAATTTTTTAACTTTTTGGGGATAGACCCCATCAACTGGGTTATGGCATATCAATATTCCCCGGATAAGGGTGAATTTTTTGATCCACTCCATACAAGCCTGGGTTTTCTGGAAGCACGCAGGGTATGTTCTGATGACTGGCGGATAGAGCTTGAACCCCTGGAAGATATCAATTATACCACGCAAAGGTTTAATATCATAACACCGGGGCAAAAGCTTTCGATGGTGCTGCAATCAAATGAACATACAACCTGGCTGGCTGAGCATCTTGTGAAGGAAAAGTCAGACATCGATGTCATTTCAAAATACATGACCTATCCACTTTGTGATGTGCAGGAGATCAACAGGGCAGCAGATGAATTTGGTGACAGGGGATTGATCCGCGGGCATATCAGCGCTTTCGAAGGTTTCGGGCAACCCGGATGCTGGCAGGATGCAGCTTGCCTCTATGGCATTGAAAATCTGATCATGGCCAGTATGGAAGACCCTGAATGGGTACATGCTTTTTTAAACATCCTGAAAGAGCGTAAAAAAGTATATATTAACTCATTAAAGGGTGCAAAATATGACCTGCTGGAGCTGGGTGGCGGTGATGCATCAACCACTGTTATTTCACCCGACATTTTTAATGAATTTGTAGCACCCTATGACGCTGAATTGATAGAAGCTGCACATCAGGCCGGGCAAAGGGTTGTCTACCATACCTGCGGTGGCATGATGCCCATACTGGAAGACATTGCTGCCATGAAACCTGATGCCATGGAAACATTTACACCCACTGCTATGGGAGGAGATGTGAATCTGAGGGAGGCAAAACGGCGGATTGGGGACAAGGTATGTATGATCGGGGGACTGGACCAGTTCCATTTTTTTAAAGGTTGTACAGTGCAGGAGACCAGGGATGAAGTACGGCGTTGTTTTGAGGAGGCAGGTGAAGGTGGTGGATTTATCCTGTCACCTTCAGACCATTTTTTCGAGGCTGATACAGAGTTATTAAAAGCCTTCGCGGATGAGGCATTAAATTGTATTTATTGAAATCAATGAACAATACCAGGCAAGAAACCAACAGGTCATTTCTCTTTTTCATAGCGATCACAGCTGCGTTGGGAGGATTTTTATTTGGATACGATACTGCAGTTATTTCCGGCACCATAAGTTTTGTCAAGGGAAAGTTTGAACTGAATACAGCTATGGAAGGCTGGTTTGTCAGTTCCGCGCTTGTCGGTTGTATAGCTGGTGTAGCTTTTGCAGGGGAATTATCGGACCGTTTCGGGAGAAAATATTCATTGATTGCATCTGGACTCCTGTTCTCAATTTCAGCCATTGGATGTGCCTTGTCGGGTTCACATACTGAACTTATCATCTTCCGGTTGATCGGTGGAATTGGTGTTGGGGTTGCCTCAATGCTGTCCCCACTTTATATTTCAGAGATTTCACCGGCAAGGGTACGGGGACGCATGGTAGCCCTGTACCAGTTTGCCATCACCATGGGCATATTATGTGCCTACTTTGCAAATGCTTATATGCTGAATCTGAGTGAATCCCTGACTTCACTGAACCCTGACGGACTCTGGCACAGGTTATTTGTCGAGGAAGTTTGGCGTGCCATGTTTGGCAGTGAAGCAATTCCTGCCCTCCTGTTTTTTGTCACCATGTTCCTTGTCCCATCCAGTCCACGCTGGCTGGCCACAAAAAACAGGAACGCCGAAGCGGGTAAGGTGCTGGAAAGAATCAATAACAAAGAAATTGCCGAAAAAGAACTGGAATCTATCAAGATGGCCATTGCCAGGGAATCTGAGGGTTCCTGGTCGGTATTACTGCAAAAAGGCATTCTTGTTGCGGTAATGGCCGGGGTGGGTCTGGCTTTATTTTCCCAGTTCACGGGTATCAATGCCATCATATATTATGGACCGCGAATTATGGAAGAAGCCGGGATAAAACTGAGCGATGCTTTGGGAGGTCAGGTAATCATTGGTTTTGTAAACATGGCAGCCACCATTTACGCGATTATGAAGATCGATCAATACGGGCGGAAAAAACTCATGAAGGGTGGCATTACTGGCATGTTTCTGTCACTTATCATAGTGGGTATATTGTTCCTGTCAGGAAAAACCCAGGGCCTGATTTTGTTGATTTTCATTTTAACATTCATTACTTCATTTGCCATCGGCTATGGCCCTGTGATCTGGGTATTGTTATCGGAGATTTACCCGACAAAGGTCAGGGGACGAGCCATGTCAGTTGCTACCCTGGCCATTTGGGTGGGCACCGCGATCATCGGGCAGGTGGTACCATGGATGCTGGAAACACTGACCCCGGCAGGAACATTTTTTGTATTTGCGATCTGCTGCATTCCGGTCCCATTTATATTAAAAAGGATCCCTGAGACCAAGGGGATGTCATTGGAGGAAATTGAAGAGTTATGGCAAACACAATAATAAATATTACATCATGAGAAAATTTCTAGCAAGTATGAGCCTGGTGATATGCAGCCTGGCAATCATTTACGCACAGACAGAAAAGAGTGCACAATCAGGCTCCGCAGAGGCAGAAAGCGGGAAAATCCGGATCGCGTCCTGCCAGTTCCCGATTTCATCTGACATCATGGAGAATCTCCGGTGGATAGAGAAACAATTGACCGAAGCAAAACTTCGCAAGGTGGATATTGTTCACTTTCCCGAATGCGCCTTATCGGGTTATCCCGGTGTTGATATGGAATCACTTGATGATTTTGACTGGAAACTGCTGCAAAAGGCAACTGATTCAGTTTTGACCCTGGCAAGGACCTTTAAGACCTGGGTAATCCTTGGATCAATCCATCCACTAAGCGAAGGCAATAAACCTCATAACTGTTTATACCTGATCAATCATGAAGGAGAGATCCTGGACCGGTATGATAAACGATTCTGCACATCAGGGGATCTGCAATGTTTTTCGCCCGGGGATCATTTTGTGAACTTCAAAGTGAATGGTGTGGATTGCGGACTGCTGATCTGCTATGATATACGGTTTCCGGAACTGTACCGTGAATACAGGAAATCCGAAACGGACGTGATCTTTCAATCATTTCATAATGCACGGCAGGGTAAGGGAAGCATTCATCCCATCATCATGCATATAACTGCACAGGCACGGGCGGCAACCAATTATTTTTATATGTCCCTGACGAATTCATCGGCTCCCGAAAGCTGGCCATGTTATTTTATTACACCGGATGGACTGGTTCGTAATAAGCTGGAAAAGAATGTGCCCGGAATTTTAATCTCTGATATTGATACCGGGGAAAAATATTACGATGCGAGCAAAACATACAGGTCAGGTGCTATCAATGGTATATTAAACAGTGGTGAAACAGTCAGTGATTCTCTTTCATTGAACAAGCAAAGACATTAATTATAAATAGTACAGGTTATGAAAATCAGATCTTTAAATAAAATGAAGTTGGGCTTTATCCTGGGACTTATCCTTATTCCGGCATTGATATATGGTCATCCCTATGTCGATGGACCGGATGATGGTGAGTGCATCTGGACTGATATATTGGATCTTGGCATAGAAGGAAAGGGCTGGAAGGATGATCCACTGTTGTACAACCGTTTACCGGCAAAGGCAGAGACCATGGTTCGCGATGCTGTGTGGGGCCTGAGCCATCATACTGCCGGATTCTATGTACGGTTTAAAAGCAATGCCACATCAATCAAGGCAAACTGGAAACTGACCGGGGATAGACTAGCAATGCCACATATGGCTGCTACCGGCGTCAGCGGACTTGACCTTTATGTTAAAAGGGATAATGGATCCTGGCACTGGTTGGGAATTGGTAAACCCGACAGTATTGAAAATACAGTCACACTTGTGGAGGGTCTTAGCGAATCCCCGCGCGAATATTTATTGTACCTGCCATTGTATAATGGGATTGAATTCGTCAATATCGGAGTTCCTGCAGCATTTAAGATTGAGCCTGTGCCACCTGAGACGGGAAAACCGATAGTATTTTATGGCACTTCCATTACACAGGGAGGTTGCGCCTCTAGACCGGGAATGTGTACGACAGCCATACTGGGCAGGCGGTTAAACCGGGAATTTATTAATCTGGGATTTTCAGGCAACGGGCGAATGGAGCCCGAAGTTGCAGAATTGCTCGCGGAGCTGGATCCACTGGTCTATTTTATCGACTGTCTTCCTAATATGGCTGCAGATAAAGTAGCTGCCCGGGTTGAACCATTTGTAAACATATTGCGTAAAGCCCATCCCGACACCCCGATTGTACTGGCCGAAGACCGCACTTACGATGATGCATTTCTGATCGAAAGTAAAAGGCTTAGAAATATGGAGAGCCGTAAAGCTTTAAGGACTGCCTATGAGAATTTATTGAATAGTGGTACCCGGAATTTGTATTACCAGATAGCAGAAGGACAGCTTGGGGTTGACGGGGATGGCACAGTTGACAGCTCACATCCCACAGATCTGGGATTCTATCGGCAGGCGGAGGCTTACCAGTTAATCCTGGAGAATATCATTAAGGGAAGCACGTCAGGGTTATGAAAAGGAGAGAATCATCCATATTGGTTTTGTTATTGTTGATCATATGGCCGGGTGGTTTATTTTCCCAGGAAGATAAATCCCATTTCAGCGAAGTGTTTAACCGGGAAAAGCCCTACAGGATATTCCTGCCGGATGATTATTCCACCTCCGGAAAATCATATCCCGTGATATATTATTTCCATGGAAATAAGGGAAGCCATATCTCGCGCCTGTCAGATGAAATGGCAAAGCTGGTGAAAGAAAACCCCGTAATCGTTGTTGCCTGGAACGGACGGTCGGTCGATTCAGATATCCGGCCATATAACATCGGATACCATTCCAATATCAACTATGAGACCCAGTTCAAGGATTATTTCCTGGAGTTTGTCAGGCATATAGATTCACAATACCGCACCCTGACAGACAGGGCAAACAGGGCTATCATAGGTCAAAGTATGGGAGGGATCATGACTTTCTTTATTGCCGGAAAGTATCCTCAACTGGTTGGCACTGCTGTTAACTCCAAAGGCTCGCCCGAGTTTTTTATCGGTTATCCGGATAATCATACCCTGTACTGCGTCCGCTATATGTTTAAGAACCTTCACGGGGTGAACCTGAGATTTCACAACAGCAGCAACGGGGAACTGGCTTACCTGAATGATGAGGTACATGCAGGAGCCCTGCAGGAAGGCAAGCTGGCATATGAGTACCAGGTTTATGAAGGGGGACATAGTTTAATGCCCCTGGATTTGAACGACGCCTTTGATTTTGTATTAGCATCCTTCAAAAAACAATTGCCTGCACCGGAGCGCTGGCATCATGCCGATCTATATCCCGATTTTAAAATTTGGGGGTACGAGGTAGAAAGCAATCTGGCTGAACCCGGGTATATTGAAATGAAGGGCGTCACAAAAGGAGGGATGGGGATCACAACCAGGAAATGGCAACCTGATGGATGGATCATTCCAGGTGTTCTGATAAAAGTAAAAACGCCTCCTCTCTATGATCCAAATACCACCTATACATTGCTTGACTATAATGAAACACTGGACAGCAAGGAGATACTCAGCCTGGAGAGTGATGCAGAAGGCAGTATTGGTTTCTCAGTAAACCACGAGCGCCATCAGATCGGTATTTATAAAAAGAAGGATCCGGCTGAAATCGTTTATCTGGCACATAAGGTGAATGACAGGGATATCTTCCTTGAACAGAATGAAATAAGCCGGTTAAAACTTCGCCTGCTGAACAGGGGCGGCAGCATCGCTAAAGATGTAAAAGTGGAAATAAGCTGTTCACATCCCGATGTTACCATAGATAATCCTTTAATTGAAATTGGAGAACTGTTGCAGGGTGAACATGTCTGGATAGAACCTGACTTTAAGATCACCGCATCCAACCGGCCTCCGGCTGACGGAGCCCCATTCAGGTTAAAGTTCCATCTTAACATATCCGATAAGAAAAATACCTGGGTGGATGAGTTTGAGGCACCGGTAATGTATGATGTACCTGAATTCACCAATATCGGGATTGATGACGGGGATAGTGAGATCTTTGGCAGCGGCAACGGGAATAACATTGCAGAACCAGCAGAATCCATTATGATCTATGAGATAAGCCACCGTACCAGGTTGTATTATGATGATCCTTATATCGATAATGAAAGGATACATGTGGACCTGCAACCAGATAAGTGGGGAGACGGATATGCTGTATCTTCAGTGATCCACATATCTGAAGATTGCCCCATCGGGCATGAGATAAAATTTCTTGCCAGTTATGAAGTCAAGGAATGGAAGACCATCAAAAGAAATGTAACTTGGGGGACTTTTACCATTACCATCGGTGTAGACACTGATCAATAAAATATATACTATGAAGAAAATACGATTATCCATTTGCCTGATCTTAATGATCATAACCTCGTTTGAGAATTCATCTTCCCAGGTCGCGATTGAAGCTGGTGATCCGCCCAATCCTACCGATATCCCTGGTTTTTATAAATCAAAGTTATCCGATATTCAAGAAGAGATAATGAATATTAAAACCGGAAAAGCTAAGGTCATAGCGATCTCTCCGGGTGGCCTGCCGGTTTACGCGGTGTATTACGGCACAAAAGACGATTTTCATTCCCAGGCCAATTATAATTCTGCCGTTGCCGCCAGGAATCCGGTTTATTATGCAAGAAAAGACAGCACTACCAAACCGGTGGTCTTTTACCTCGGTCCTGTTCACGGACAGGAAGTTGAAAATATCGTGGGCATGGTTAACCTGATCCATGTGGCCGAAACGGGTAAGGACTACCGTGGCAAGGAATGGGCTTCGCTGAAAAGTAAGATGGAGAAATGCAGGGTCATTATCGTCCCTTGTGCAAATCCGGACGGGCGAAAAAGGTGCCCGTATGACAGTTTCGTGGGACTCCCTACAAAGATCATGACAAAATATGGTCAGGGAACCCGGAAAGACGGATCTTTTTATGCATGGCCAGGCGCCAAAGCAGTGCATCCCATGGTAGGCAATGTGAAAATCCTGGGGGCGTATTTCAATGATGATGGGATAAATCCGATGCATGATGATTTTTTCTCGCCCATAGCCGATGAGACAAAAGCCATCCTGGATATAGCCCGCTCCGAGGTGCCTGATATGACAGTATCTTTGCATTCTCATGAAAATAAGCCCAGGATCCTTCCCGCTAACTATGTGCCCTGGTTTTTAAAGGAACGGGTACAGGATTTAACCAGGCGGCTGAATGATCGTTACGAAAAGTCCGGCCTGCCATATATCCCGCAAGAATATATTGGGGATCCCGGAATTGAAGATGAAAAGTTCCCTCCTCTTACGAGTTTTAATTTAATCAGTGCCTTGC
>SDBT01003792.1_pt1 | contig 25992 bp, 22 predicted proteins | sample 2277101 | NCBI WGS metagenome assembly SDBT01 (sample SAMN10404973, study PRJNA504765) | marine sediment metagenome | isolation source: marine sediment core GS10_PC15, 103 cmbsf | place: Arctic Ocean: Southern Knipovich Ridge | collected 2010 | reverse complement strand
ATGAGTATCGTTATGCAGCCGGAAATAATAGAAAGTAATAGATGGCTGAACTGGCTTTATAACTCCTTTGGTTTTACCAGCGTAAACAGATTTATCATTTTTATGGGCATTCTCATGCTGCTTCTTATAATTATCGGGAACCTAACTTCGGCTCTGGCCACCTGGCTCAAAGTTCGCTTCGTATTCAGGAAGAATCATAATATCTCCTCCGCTTTGTTAAAAAAATATCTATCATTGCCTTATGTCTATTTTTTAACCCAAAATACCGCTGATTTAAGCAAAAACATCCTTAGTGAAGCTAGTATATTAACTATTAATTTTATACTTCCATTGATTGAAATTATAATCAAGGGCTTTGTTGTTATAGGCATTTTATCTATGCTTTTGTTTACAAATGTTTATGTAAGTATATTATCTGCAATTATATTGGGCGGTTCATATTCTCTAATCTATTTTTACTTTCACGATAAATTAAAAACAAATGGTGCCAAAAGATTAAAAGAGAACAAAATGCGTTTTAAGACCGCCGGAGAAGCCTTAGGTGGTATAAAGGATATTAAAGTGATGGGAAGAGAGGATTTTTTTTACCACAGATATTTAAGACATTCTCTTAAGCTTTCCAATTTACAGGCATGGAGCTCATTGATAGGGCAAATGCCCAGATATTTTTTAGAAACTATAGCCTTTGGAGGGATCGTAACTCTGGTATTATACTTTATTATATCAACAGGAAATGCGAATGAAGTAATCCCCACGATAAGTTTTTTTGCCTTTGCAGCATACCGTCTGTTGCCGGCACTACAAGTGATATTTGCATCTTTTACCCAGGTTAGGTTTTCTCAAATGACGGTAAATAGAATAATAGAAGACCTATCTGAGAAAGGTGGATTTAGAGAACAATTTTTAGTTTATGAAAAAGAACCAGTAAAACCGATGCCTTTTAATACTTCCTTACAACTAAAAGAGGCTTCTTTTAATTATCCCAATACCAATGAACCGGTGATTCACAACATTAATTTATCAATCCAGCACAATACTTCCCTGGGCCTGGTTGGACCTACCGGAGCGGGTAAGACCACCCTGGTTGATATCATCCTGGGACTTCTAACTCCTCAAAAAGGAGAGTTTTCTGTTGACGGGGTTAAAATTGACGAAAACAATATCTTAAACTGGCAAAGAAATTTAGGTTATGTACCCCAGCATATTTACTTAAGTGATGATACCATAATGAATAATATTGCTTTTGGCATCCCTGGAGAGAAGATTGACCGGGAGACTATAGAGCATGTCGCAAGAATCAGCAATCTTCATGATTTTATCATTTCAGAATTACCCAATGGCTATCAGACTATAGTGGGAGAGCGAGGGATTAGGCTAAGCGGAGGAGAACGTCAAAGGGTAGGCATTGCTAGAGCTCTTTATCATGATCCGGAAGTTTTGGTGCTTGACGAGGCTACCAGTTCCCTTGATGGAATTACCGAATCCGCAGTTCTTGAGGCGATAAATAATGTAGTAAAACTAAAAACGGTGATTATTATTGCCCACCGGCTGACTACGGTGAAGGATTGTGATATTATTTATTTAATCGATAAAGGGAAAATTACTGCTCAAGGCACTTATGATGAGTTAATGGACTCAAGTGCTTCTTTCAGGGCAATGGCGAAGGTGAATAATTATAAGATGAATTCCAAATAAAAGGATAAAACTATAAACCCGGAGGGCAGAATACCATGGGCGCGTTCGCGAGGCTTCCACTACAAAAAATAAATAAGCAGTTGTAAACGTATATATCAGAAATTGCCTAAATAATATATTTGTCGCGAAAAATCTGAAATCAAATAATTTGTTAATCAATTTGATTTTATTAGTTTTTTCTGATATTATTTAGCCAAGTTCATAATATGAACATAACTAAAATATTAAAAATTATTAAAATTTAGAAGGGAATAACTTGCGAATAGTTAGTTAGGCTTAGGTATAGTTTGTCACTAAGATATTATGAGAGCATCTTGGTTAGGAAAGTTAAAGAGGATATTAAAATGGGACAGTAGTAAATTGACGCCTAACATAGTTTCAATGTTATAAATAGAATGTACCGATATTATGGAAGGAGGTAAGAATGGAAAGTAAAAAAAAAGTTCTGTATAGTGTTTCTGGTTTAACAGAATGGATAGATGTTGCAAAAAAATTGAAAGAAAGCAATGGATGGGAACCGGTATATTGGGTTACGGTTCCCTTAAATGAAGAAAAAGTGAAAGAAGAGTTCCCTAACATTATTCATCATTGGGTTTATGATGCTTATAGAGGAGTTTATCCGGATAAATTCTATGATGTTAAGTTTCCATTAGACAAAGAAATTATTCATGCTTTTTTAAAACATGAAAAAGTTGTATTAAAAATGATGGACAGGCAGGATCCTTATCAATCTATGACTTATCACGAAAGAAAACGTTTATATTATAATCAATTGATATACTGGTTTTTTACATTAAAAAAATTATCAATTGATGTTCTAATTAATTCAACGTCTCCTCATTTTTTATCTGGTTATATTTGTTATGCTGTATGTAAATATTTAAAAATACAAACGGTGATGTTTGGACCTACCCAAATTCCAGGAATAACGTTTCCCAAAACGAGCATTGAAGATGTCCCGACAGTAAGAATAGTTCCAGAAGATATAAATCAATCGTTAAACAGTAGACGCAAGTCTGAATTAATAAAAAGTTATATTCATAATGTATCTGGAGAATACCGGGATGCAGTACCTTGTTTAATGAAAATACAAGGGGAAAGAGATAAACTAGAAAGAAACAAATTCAAAAAATTAATTAAATTAATCTATATTAATAAATGGCCAAGGTATCTGAACAAGATATTTTCTTTAAGAAAAATTAGTCGAAATTGCGATTATAAAAGAAATGGATATTTAATAGAAGAATCTTCTATGACAAATTTTGAATTAAGAAGGTTAAATAATAAAAGTAAAAAAAAGAAAGAGCAACTAAAGAAGATTTATAGAAGCATGTGTCAAAGAGTATCGCTTGATAAAAAATATCTGTATTTTCCGTTACAATATCAACCGGAAAGAACATCATCACCAGAAGGAGATATCTATGTAGATCAATGGTTGGTTATTAATATGCTATCATGTCTACTGCCAAAAGGTTGGAAATTATATATTAAAGAACATCCTTCGCAGTTTATGTTATGTAATAGTGGATATATGGGAAGAACGATAGATTTTTATAAGGACATTAATAAATTTAAAAATGTTAAGATGGTAGATGATAAAATCAATCCATTCAAACTAATTAATAATGCTAAAGCGGTTGTTACATTAACAGGTAGCTCAGGGATCGAAGCTATTTTGAGAGGAACGCCAGCTTTAGTTTTTGGATATGCATGGTATCGTAATTGTCCAGGTGTCTTTTATACGACAACAACCTCAGAATGCGCAGATGCTCTAAAAAAAATTGACGATGGTTTTAAAGTAAATTTTAAAGAGGCGGAAAATTATCTGTTAGGTTTAGAAAATAAATGTGTTAGAGCATATCTTTCCTCAGTAGAGATTGGTAGTATTCAAACAACGTATGGAGAACAGGTGAATGAGCTCTATAGAGGGATTATTTCAATAATTAAGTAATTCATATACAATGACAATGGATAACATAATACGGTGAAAGTGAAAATTTAAACAATAGAGGCAAAGTAGAAAATAAAAAGTTGGATTAATTGATAAATTTATTTTGCCTCGGAAAACCATCTTTTTTTGATGTGGTAATTAATTTAACGGAGGTACTAATATGCCATTTACAAATAAAACAATTTTACTTACTGGGGGAACAGGATCTTTTGGGAAGAAATTTACCGAAATAGCCTTAAAAGAATGTAACCCAAAAGTTATTCGCATATATTCTCGAGGTGAATTAAAGCAACAACTAATGAGAGAACAATTTCAAGAATTTCATAATGATGAGAAACTACGTTTTTTCATTGGTGATGTTCGAGATAAAAATAGATTATATAGAGCAATGAATAATGTAGACATTGTTGTACATGCCGCTGCCTTAAAACAAGTTCCCACCTGTGAATATAATCCTATTGAAGCAGTAAAGACTAATATTGATGGTGCGGCAAATGTAATTGATGCCGCAATTGATAATAATGTAGAAAAAGTAATGGCACTAAGTACAGACAAAGCAGTTCACCCGATAAATCTATATGGAGCAACTAAATTGGTCGCGGAAAAACTTTTCGTACAAGGGAATAGCTATTCCGGTGAACGTAAAACTATATTTAGCTGTCTTCGTTATGGTAATGTAGTAGGTAGTAGAGGCAGTGTAATTCCGGTATTTCAAAGGCAAAAGAAAAAGGGTAAAGTTACTATAACTGATGAAAATATGACCCGTTTTTGGATTACTCAAGTACAAGCAGTTCGTTTTATTATCAGCTGTATTGAAAAAATGAAGGGTGGAGAGATATTTATACCTAAGATTCCCAGTATGAAAATAATTGATTTAGCTGAAGTTATAGCCCCGGAATGTAAGAGAGAAGTGATTGGTATTAGACCTGGCGAAAAAATTGATGAAGTTCTTTTAACAGAAGAGGAATCGCATCATAGCAAAGAATTTGATAATTATTTTGTAGTAGAACCAGAACATCATTTTTGGGGAAAGGGAAATTATAAAAAAGGAAAATTACTTCCTTCTAATTATGTATATTCAAGTGGTAATAATGACCACTGGATTACTAAGGAAGAACTGAAAGAGATACTGGAGGAATTATAATGTCTCAAGAATTAGCCATCAATGGAGGAAAACCGGTTAGTGATAAATTGTTACCCTATGGGCATCAATGGATTGATGAAGAAGATATTAAAGCTGTTTCTGAGGTTTTGCGCTCTGATTGGATAACTCAAGGATCTAAAGTAGTAGAATTTGAAAAAAAATTCGCCAGCTATGTAGACGCACATTATGCAGTAGCAGTAAGTTCTGGTACTGCCGCACTCCATACGGCTTGCTTTGCCGCCCAAATAGAAAAAAGTGATGAAGTTATAACCTCCCCCATAACTTTTGCAGCTTCTGCAAATTGCGTGCTCTATCAGGGGGGAACCCCAGTATTTGCTGATATAGATGCAGATACTCTAAATACAGATCCTTTAGAGATTAAAAAGAAAATAATCGGAAAAACCAAAGCGTTAATCCCTGTTGATTTTACAGGTCGACCGGCAGATTTAGAAAAGATATTACAAATTGCCAAAGATAATAATTTATTAGTTATAGAAGATGCTTCTCATGCCTTGGGAGCAACTTATAAGGACACTAAAATTGGAAGTATCAGTGATATGACTATTTTTAGTTTCCATCCGGTAAAACATATTACTACCGGAGAAGGTGGAATGATAACTACTAATAATAAAGTATATTACGAAAAATTAAAATTATTTAGAACACACGGGATTACCAAAGATAAAGATAAGTTACTAAATTATGATGGTCCCTGGTATTACGAGATGCAAGAATTAGGCTACAATTATAGATTAACCGATTTTCAATGTGCCTTAGGGTTAAGTCAATTAAAAAAAATAGATAAAATTATCACACGTAGAAGAGAAATTGTAAATAAATATAATTCTGAATTCAAAAATATGCCAGAGGTAAAAATTCCTGAAATTAATCCGGCGGATTCTAATCCGGTCTGGCATATTTATATGATTCAGGTTAATTTAGAAAGATTAAAAGTAGACAGAAGGGAAATATTTGAAGCCTTACGAGCAGAAAACATCGGAGTAAATGTCCATTATATACCAGTTCATCTTCAACCTTACTATCAAAAAAGATTTGGTTATCGTCGTGGAGATTTCCCAAAAGCAGAAATTTATTATTCTCGGGCGATAACTTTACCTGTATTCCCAAAAATGTCTGATAAAGATAATGATGATGTGGTAGCGGGAGTGAAGAAAGTGATAAATCATTATAAAAAATAATTTTAAATTTATTTAGTATTTTATTTTGGTGATTTAATGAAAGAGAACAAATTAGTTTTAGGCACAGCTCAGTTAGGTTTAGATTATGGTATTGCTAATACAGTAGGGAAACTTACGGAAAAACAGGCTTTAGAAATTATGAAATATGCAGTAGAAAATGGGGTAAATTATTTTGATACTGCACGTAGTTATGGAAACAGTGAAATTATTATTGGGAAATTCTTAAAATTTCATAAAAATTATAATAATAAAGTTAATACAATAACTAAAATGGCTCCTTTGAAGGAAAAGAAATTAGATGAAAAAGAAATAAATAATCGCTTTTTTGACTCTTTACATAGATTAGAACAAGAATCGATATATTGTTATATGATACATGACTTTAAGGATATAGAAAATAATTGTGATAAAATTGGAAAAGTTTTTTTAAAACTTAAAGAAAATGGTTACATAAAAAAAATTGGAGTTTCTATTTATGATGAAATTCAAATAAAATTTTTATTCAAAAATTTTGATTTTGATTTAATTCAAATGCCAATTAACATTTTTGACCAAAGATTGCTTATTAATGATGATATTTTACTTGATTTAAAGAAGAGATGCATAGAAATTCATGCAAGATCTGTCTTTTTACAAGGAGTAGTGTTTCTTAATGAAAGTGCTTTGCCAAAAAAATTAAGTAAATTTAAAGATTACATTGAAAGATTAAATATTATTTCTTTAAAATTTAAATTATCGAAAGAAGAAATTGCCTTACTTTTTGTGAATGCTATAAATGAAATAGATAAAATTGTCATTGGTGTAGAAAAAATTGGTCAGCTTCAAAGGAATATTAAAATTTTAAATAAATCTGAAAACTTTGACAAAATAAAAAAAACTATAGATTTTAAAGATTTTTTTATAAAAGACACAAATATAATAGATCCCAGAAGATGGTAAATTTTAAAATTTATGAATTATTTACAGATACCAAATAAATTTTATTTATTAAATTGTATTAATTTAAAAGAAAGTACCAATACCATTTGAAAAGCTAAAAAATTATAGACTGTACATTTCAATTAGGAGTGAACTATATGAGTATTATTGCTGTCATTCAAGCAAGAATTAGCTCAACAAGGTTACCAGGAAAAGTTTTAAAAAAAATTGAGGGAAAAACGGTTCTAGAACATGTGATAAATAGAGTGAAAGCGGCAAAAAATTTAGATGATGTAATAGTAGCAACTACAGTGAAAAAAGAGGATTTAGAAATTGTGAAGCTTTGTGCAAATTCGGGAATTAGTGTATTCTGTGGTTCAGAAGATGATGTGCTTGATAGATATTATCAAACCGCAAGGTTATTTAAAGCAGAACATATAATAAGAATAACTTCGGACTGTCCTTTAATTGACTTTAAAATAATAGATGATGTTACTGATTTATATTTTAATAAAAAAGTAGACTATGTTTCAAATACAGTACCTGAAACTTTTCCAGATGGTGAGGATGTCGAGGTTTTTAGCTTTAAAGCATTAAAAATAGCATGGGAAAATGCTAAAATGTTATCAGAGAGAGAGCATGTTACTCCCTATATAAAGAATAATCCTAAGATTTTTAGAATAGTTAATTTTAAATATAAAATTAACTTAGCTGATAAAAGATGGACTATTGATGAACCCGAAGATCTTGAATTTATAAACACAATTTACAAAAAATTATATCCTAAAAATTTGCTATTTGGAATGGAAACAATCTTAAATTTTTTAAAAAAACATCCAGAAATAGAAAAAATAAACAAAAATATTATAAGAAATGAAGGGTATTCAAAATCTTTAAAAGAAGATAGAATATTAAATTTGGATCTTAGGAGGAATAAATAAATGGGTTTGTCACAAGATTTATATAAAAAAGCAAAAAAAATTATCCCTGGAGGGACACAGTTATTTTCCAAAAGACCAGAAATGTTTCTTCCTGATCTTTGGCCTGCTTATTATGATAAGGCTGAAGGCTGTAAAATATGGGACTTAGACGGAAATGAATATATAGATATGAGTTTCATGGGTATAGGTTCTTGTATATTGGGTTATGCAGATGAAGACATAAATACTGCTGTAAAAAAAGCTATAAATAAAGGAAACATGAGTACTCTTAATTGTCCTGAAGAAATAGAACTAACTGATTTATTATGTGAACTTCATCCTTGGGCAGAAATGGCAAGATATGCAAGAACTGGTGGAGAAGCAATGTCTATAGCAATAAGAATAGCAAGGGCTAAAACAAGTAAAGATATAATTTTATTTTGTGGTTATCATGGGTGGCATGATTGGTATTTATCTGCAAATCTTGCAGATGATGAAGCTTTAGATGGGCATCTTTTACCAGGATTAGAACCTAAAGGAGTTCCAAGAGGTTTGAAAGGGACAGTTTTTCCTTTTAATTATAATGATATTGATGCTTTTTTAAAACTAATAAATAAATATAAAGATAATATAGGCGTAGTTGTTATGGAACCTATTCGAAATTATTATCCTAAAGAAGGATTTTTAGAGACTATCAGGGAAATAACTAAGAAATTAGGAATAGTTTTAATCTTTGATGAAGTAACCTCTGGATGGAGACTAAATATTGGTGGGGCGCATTTAAATTTTAAAGTAGAGCCGGATATTGCAGTATTTGCAAAAGCAATAAGTAATGGTTATCCTATGGCTGCAATAATAGGGAAATCAGAAGTGATGGAACTTGCTCAATATAGTTTTATCAGTAGTACATATTGGACAGAGAGAATAGGTACAGTTGCAGCATTAGCTACGATAAAAAAGCTAAAAAGAGATAATATTCCAGAACATCTAATAAATATTGGTAAAGAGGTGCAAGAAGGTTGGAAAAAATTATCGGAGAAGCATGGTTTGAATATAACAGTTTCTGGTATTAATCCTTTAGGGCATTTTTCCTTTAATTATAATAATCCTTTAGTTTTAAAAAGCTTGTTTACTCAATTGTTGCTTGAAAATGGATTTTTAGCTACAAATGCATTTTATGCTTCTTATGCTCATAAAAAAGAACATGTTGAAAAATATTTAGAAACAGTGGATGGGGCATTTAATTTTATATCCAAAGCAATCAAAGAAGGAAATTCTGAAAAATACTTAAAAGGTCCTATTTGCCATGCTGGATTTAGGAGATTAACTTAAAGATATGAAAGTTTTTATAATAACCGAAGGTGGCAAAAATATCGGTTTTGGTCATATAACCAGATGTCTTTCTCTTTATCAGGCTTTTGAGGAGAAAGAAATAATTCCAGAGTTTATATTAAATAGTGATGACAATATTGAATATTTATTAAAAGGAATAAATTATCAAAAATTAAACTGGATTGAAAAACGAGATAGATTATTTGAATTAATAAAAGGTGCCGATATTGCCATTATAGATTCTTATTTAGCCGATAGTTCTTTTTATATTCAAATATCTAATTTAGTAAAAATACCTGTATATATTGACGATAATAAAAGATTAGATTATCCAGATGGTGTTGTACTAAATGGAAATATACATGCAGAAACATTAAACTACCCTAAAAAAGAAGGAGTTACATATCTTTTGGGTACTAAGTATACTCCTTTGAGAAAAGAATTTTGGGAAGTGCCAGAGAAGAAGATAAAAGAAAAAATAGAAAGCATAATGGTTACTTTTGGCGGCGATGACGCTAAAAATATGACTCCTAAAATTTTAAGATTTTTAAAAAAGGAATATCCGAAAACTAAAAGAAATGTAATTATTGGAAAATCTTTTAATAATATAGATGAAATCAAAAAAGAAGCAGATTATAATACAAAATTAATATATCATCCTAATGCCCAAAAAATAAAAGAGATTATGTTAGAATCTGATATAGCTATATCTGCCGGTGGACAAACATTATATGAGCTTGCCCGAGTAGGAGTGCCCACTATAGGAATTTGTGTTGTTGAAAATCAACTGGAAAGCATAAAAGAATGGGATAAGATAGGTTTTTTAGAATATGCTGGATGGTATAATAAAAATAATATTATAACAAAAATAGATAAGTTGTTGAAAAATTTGAAAAATACAAAAATAAGAAAATTAAAATCTAAAATAGGAAAAAAATTTGTTGATGGAAAAGATAGTTCGAAGATAATTTATAAATTATTAAATAAATTATAAAATCTTTAGAAGGAATTAGGTTAATTGCAATAAAATAGGGAACAAAAATTAGATTAAATTATGCCAAGGCTTTTAAAATGGTAAGGATTGTAAAATGAAAAAAATTAGATTTATAAACATTTTAAATGCAAATGATAAATTAAAAGAAAAAGTAAGACAATGGAGAAATAAAGAAGAAATAAGAAAATTTATGATTAATCAACATATTATAACTAAGAGAGAACATTTTAAATGGATAGAAAGCTTAAAACATAGAAATGACCGGAAATTTTGGGTTGTTTTTTTTAATAATATTCCTATTGGCTCAGTTTCTCTGCAAAATATGGATTACGATAAATTAACTTCTGAATGGGGTTTTTATATTGGGGAAGATGTCTATAAAGGACTTGGTTTGGGTGCGATTATAGAATATAACTTATTGGAATATTTTTTTTTAAAGTTAAATTTTACTACACTTTTTGGAATCGTTTTAGACACAAATCTCGTAGTTTTGAAAATGCATAAAAAATTTGGATTTAAGATAATAGGAAGAGAGAAAAAAATCATAGAAAAAAAGAAACATACTATTATATTGATAAGCATTAAAAAAAATGATTGGATGAATTTAAGAAAAGATTTAAAAAGTATTTTATTACGGATATGAAAAAAGATATCGAATGGAGATAAAAATGAAAGAAAAAATTCAAGAAATTATATTAGATTCGTTAAAAGAATTTAATGAAGAAACAGATGAAGATAAAGCATTAGAAATTTCTAATAATACAATTTTATTAGATAAAAAAGGGAAACTTGATTCTTTAGATTTTGTTACATTAGTAATTATTATCGAAAGTAATATTTTCAATAAAATAGATAAAAATATAACTATTGTAAGTGAAAAAGCATTTTCAAAAAAATATAGCCCATTTAAAGATGTTAAGAGTTTAACTGCATTTATTGCAGAACTATTGGAGAGTAAAGAACAATGATTATTCTTATAACCGGGAATAGAAAAGGAATAGGCAGATATTTATCTGAGCATTATTTAGAAAAAGGCTATGTAATTTTAGGTTGTAGTCGCTCTGAAAGTGATTTGCAAAATAAAAATTATAGACATTATTTAGTAGATGTATCAAAAGAAGAAGATATTAAAAAAATGGTTTTTGCTGTAAAAAAGGAATTTGGAAAAATAGATGTTCTTGTAAATAATGCCGGCATAGCTTCAATGAACCATTTTTTATTAACTCCAACCAGTACTGCCAGAAAAGTTATGGAAACAAACTATTTTGGTACTTTGGTAATGTGTAGAGAGTTTGCACGTCTAATGAGGAAATCAGATAATGGTAGAATTATAAATTTTACAACTGTAGCCAAACCATTAAAATTGCCAGGTGAATTAATTTATGCTGCCTCAAAGGCAGCAATAGAAACATTAACTCAAATATTAGCCAAAGAATTAGCCCAATATAATATAACAGTAAATGCTATAGGGCCTACCCCTGTTAAAACTGATTTGATTAAAGGTGTATCTATTGAAAAATTGTCAAATCTTATAGAATATCAAGCTATTAAAAGATTCGGGAAAAAAGAAGATATAGCTAATATAGTAGATTTTTTTATTAAGCCAGAGAGTAATTTTATAACCGGGCAAATTATATATCTTGGAGGAATATCTTAATGTATATAGATTTTTTAATAGATACATTTAAAGAAAACAAAAAAAAGATAGCAATAATCTATAACAAAAAGAAATATACTTATGAATTTATATTAACTAAATATAAAAAATGGCTTGGATATATAAGGAAAGAAAGGATAGATCGTAACTCTGTTGTCGCCTTAAAAGCTGATTTTAATCCAGAGGCTATCTGTCTATTACTTGCTCTTATAGAAAATGGTTGTATGCTTGTTCCTATTTCTTCTGTAGTAAAAAATACACAGGAATATCTAGAGATAGCAGAAGTTAATTATTTTATAAATCTTACTAACGAAGAACCCCTATTAAAAAATATAAATATTAAAGTAAAGCATAAATTATTATTAGAATTAATAGAAAATAGAAAAAATCCTGGTTTAATATTATTTTCCTCAGGAACTACAGGTAAGCCAAAAGCCGCACTTCATGACTTAGTTCCATTGTTACAAAAATTTAAAGTAGAAAGAAAAGCAATGAGAACTATTACTTTTTTATTATTTGATCATATAGGTGGATTTAATACCTTGTTTCATATTTTGTCAAATACGGGAACCATAGTAGCATTAGAAGATAGATCACCTGATAAAGTATGTGAAATGATAGAAAAATACAATGTAGAGCTGTTACCAGCCTCTCCAACATTTCTAAATATGATATTGTTTAGTAAAGCATATCAGAAATATGATATTTCTTGTTTAAGATTAGTGACCTATGGCACTGAACCTATGCCGCAAGCAACTCTGAAAGAATTTCATAAACTACTGCCTAATATTAGATTAAAACAAACTTATGGTCTTTCAGAACTTGGTATAATGCGATCAAAATCAGAGAAATCAGATTCGTTATGGGTAAAAGTGGGTGGAGAGGATTATAAGACTAAGATAGTGGATGGTAAATTATGGATAAAAGCTAAAACTGCAATGCTCGGTTATTTAAATGCACCTTCTCCATTTACAAAAGATGGTTGGTTTAATACTGGTGATAGAGTAGAAGTCAAAGGAGAATATATAAAATTTCTGGGAAGAGAATCTGAAATCATAAATGTAGGTGGACAAAAAGTATATCCCACAGAAGTAGAGAGTATATTGTTAGAGATGAATGGTGTAAAAGATGCTGTAGTATATGGTGAAAAGAATCCACTTATGGGAGAAATAGTAGTAGCAAATGTTAAGGTTGATGAGTTAAATAATAATAAAAAATTTATTTCTTTGATAAAAAAATATTGCAGAGAGAAGTTGAATAAATATAAAATACCTGCAAAAATAAATTTTACGCAAAAAGATTTAATTAGCGATAGATTTAAAAGAAGTAGATAAGGAGAAATAAAATAAATAATGTTTAAAATTTTTGACAGAATTAGTTATCAAATGAAAAAACAACCAATTTTTATTATAGCTGAACTTTCAGCAAATCATCTTCAGAAATTCGATAATGCTGTAAAACTTATAAAAGCAGCAAAAGAAGCAGGTGCAGATTCAGTAAAACTTCAAACATACACACCAGATACTATAACTATTGATTGTGATAATAAATATTTTCAGATAAAACATGGGACATTATGGGATGGTCAATCGCTTTACGAGCTTTATAAAAAGGCTTATACACCCTGGGAATGGCAACCAAAATTAAAAAAAATTGCAGAAGAGGAAGGTTTGATATTTTTTTCATCTGTTTTTGATAAAACAGCAGTAGATTTTTTAGAAGGAATAAATGTTCCGGCTTATAAAATTGCATCTTTCGAAATCACAGATATTCCACTTATTGAATATGTGGCATCAAAAGGGAAACCTATAATTATTTCTACAGGAATTGCCACTCTTTCTGATATTGAAGAAGCGGTAAACACCTGTAAGAGAATGGAGAATAATCAAATAGCTTTGCTTAAATGTGTAAGCGCTTATCCTACACCCTTAGAAGATGTAAATTTACGGGCTATTCCCAATTTAGCTGATACTTTCAAAACGGTGGTAGGGTTATCTGATCATACTTTAGGCATTTCTGTCCCTATTGCCTCTGTTGCTCTGGGAGCGTGCATAATAGAAAAACACTTAACCTTAGATAGAAAATTAGGCGGACCGGATGCTGCCTTTTCTTTAGAGCCAGAAGAATTTAAAGCAATGGTAAAATCAGTGAGGGAAGTAGGAAAAGCTTTAGGTGAAGTTTCCTATGATTTAACTGAAAAAATGAAAAAGACCAGAGAACTATCTCGTTCACTATTTGTAGTAAAAGACATGAAAGCCGGGGATATTTTTACCGAAGAAAATATCTGCTCCATAAGACCCGGATATGGATTACCGCCAAAATATTTGAAAGAAATATTAGGCAAACGAGCCAACCAAGATATCAAAAAAGGAATTCCATTAACTTGGGAATTACTAGAATAAGAAATTTAAGTTTGCATTTTAAAATAGTGAATTATATTTTTAAATGATAAAATTGCCTATTTTATTGGCAATGATAAACACGGGAATAATGATGATTATCGTCCTTAAAGCGAAGAATTATCTTTTTGTGAAGATTGGCTTTGTAGAATTTTTTTCTTTGGTAATTGGTGGAACAGCAATTTTTTTGTCGTTGCATATTTATATGATAAGTTTTTTGATTATGAGATATATAAATTAATTCAAGGTAGAATAATGGCATTGAAGTAAAAAATTTTATTTATGAGTTAAAATATAAATTATTATAAGAAATATATCAACAAAAACCAAATAGGAGAGGAAAAACATTATAATGCTTAAAACGATAGTAACAGAATATAAACGAAGTGGTTTATTGGGGGTTCTTTTAGCCGGAATGAGTTATGAATTTAGACAAATCTCTAGGTTCTTTTCTAATTCTGCCGAACGGATTTTAACTAAAATTCCTATTTCACTAAATGATAAGGAAATACTAAATAGAAACCATGTTTTCAAAAATAAACACATGGGTCGTCGTTGTTTTGTAATAGGTAACGGACCGTCTCTAAATAAACAGGACTTATCACTTTTGTCTAACGAAATTACTATTGCAATGAATTATTTTTATAAACATCCAATTGTAGGAAAATGGGTACCGAATTATTATTGTTTTGCTGATCCAAACGAGTTTGAAGTTTCTGCTTTTGCGGAAAATTTTTATCAGAATTTACGACAAAAAATTCACTCGTCAAAATTTTTGATACCGATATATGCAAAAAATTATATAGAAAATCAAAAATTACTTCCTGTAGATCAAACTTACTATGCTGCATTTAGAGGAACCCTGAGCAATGGTTTAAATTATAATATAGATTTAACCGAATCCATTCCAGGCGTACAAAGTACTTCCCAACTCGCAATTATGTGGTCATTGTATATGGGTTGTTCGCCTATTTATTTAATTGGCTTAGATCATAATACGCTTTCTTATCGAGGTGTGGAACCACATTTTTATAGAGATTCTACGTCTACGGTAGGTAATGATTTAAAGGCAAAAGAAGTTTTAAATAAATTTTATTATAAAGATGAGTTGAAAGCCATATTAGATTTATGGAAAGGATATGAAACAATTTTAAGAATAATTGCTAATAAGAATATTAGTATTATTAATGCTACGGAAGGTGGATTTTTGGACGTATTCGAACGCAGAGACTATAAATCGATATTCCGTAGTCCGAATTAAAAAAGTAAAATGTAAATGAGGTAATATAAATGAAAAGAATAAAATCTAAGGATGGAAAAACTATTGCGATTGTTGTCAAAAAAGATTTTAAGAAAGATGGAGTAAATTTCATATCAGATCCAGATTTTCCTTTGCAATTAGGGATTAGTAATTACAAAAAAAATGAAGAAATTAAAGCTCATTTTCATGTAGAAAATGAAATAAAAATAAATAAAATTCAAGAAATTATATACATCAAAAATGGAAAAACTTTAGTGAATTTATATAATAAAGAAGGCTATAACTTTAAATCAATTGAATTGACCACAGGAGATACAATATTTTTTGTTGAAGGCGGACATGGATTTAAGATGATTGAGGAAACAGATATAATCGAGGTTAAACAAGGTCCTTATTTTGGAAGAGATAAAGATAAGAGGATGATAGAATGAAATTAAATTTAGGTTTTAAAAATTATGCCAAATATTATGATTTTATTTATAAAGATAAAGATTATGATAGAGAATGTAATTTTATCGAAGAGATATTTGAGAGTACTCAGAAACCAAAAGAAATTCTTGAGCTTGGATGTGGTACTGGAAGTTATACAAAAATATTATTAAATAGAGGATATAAAGTAACGGGAGTAGATATATCCGGTGAGATGTTAGAAATTGCAAGAGAAAAGTGTTCTACTAAATTTATAGAAGGCGATATCAGGACTATAAAAATTGATGAAAAATTTGATTGCTTTCTTGCCATGTTTGCAGTAATGGGTTACATTACAAAAAATAGAGACATAATGAAGGTATTAATTAATATACGAAAACATTTAAAACCAAATGGTATTTTTATTTTTGATGTTTGGAATGGATTAAGTGTAATGAGAATTCTTCCGGAACAAAGAATTAAAAAATTAGAAAACGATGAAGTAAAAATTATAAGATATGCAATTCCAAATCTAATTGCCTTTAGACATATTTGCGAAGTAAATTATAACTTACTTATTTTAAACAAAAAAGAAAATACTTATCGTGAAATTAATGAAAAGCATATGATGAGATATTACTTTCCTCAAGAAGTAATTTATTATTTAGAAGAATCTGGTTTTGAGGTGATGAATATTTGCCCTTTTTTAAATTTAAATGGAAAAGTTGATGAAAATGTTTGGAATATGTGTATAGTTGCTAAAGCAAAGGGGAGGGATTAAAAAGAATGATACCAGTATGTTATCCATTTATTGGAGAAAAAGAACTTGAATATGTTACTGACTGTATTAAAACAAACTGGATTTCCTCAAAGGGAAAATATGTAAAAGAGTTTGAGAATAATTTTGCAAAATATTGTAATTTTGAATATGGAATTGCTACTACAAATGGAACTACAGCACTACACCTTGCTTTAGCTTGTTTAGGGATTAGTAAAGAAGATGAAGTAATAATTCCTTCCTTCACCATGATTGCAACTGCTTTTGCAATTGTATATTGTGGAGCAAAGCCAGTTTTAGTTGATGCTAAACCGGATACCTGGAATATAGATACTAAAAAGATTGAAGAAAAAATTACTGATAAAACAAAAGCGATAATGCCAGTTCATATTTATGGTCACCCATGTGATATGGACCCAATAATGGAATTGGCAAAAAAATATAATTTGTATGTTGTAGAGGATGCTGCGGAAGTGCATGGAGCAGAGTATAAAAGGGAAAAAGTGGGGAGTATGGGAGATATTAGCTGTTTTAGTTTTTATGCAAATAAAATTATCACCTGTGGAGAAGGCGGAATGATTATAACAAATGATGATAAAATTGCTGAAAAGGCTAAATCGCTTAAAAATTTATCTTTCCCCAAAGGGAAAAGAATTTATAAGCATCAGGATGTCGGATATAATTATCGTATGACCAATATTCAAGCTGCCATAGGGCTAGCACAACTTGAGAAAATAGATGAACTTATTGAGAGAAGAAGAAAAAATGCTCATCTTTATAATGAATTGTTAAAAGGCATAGATGGAATAACATTACCGGTGGAAAAGAAATGGGCGAAAAATGTTTATTGGATGTATTCTATTTTAATAGTAGATGAATTTGGAATTAGCAGAGATAAATTAATGAGTAAATTGGAAGAGAAGGGAATAGAAACAAGAGCATTTTTTGTTCCGATGCACCAACAGCCAGTATTCCATAAAATGGGCTGGTATGAAGACGAAAATTATCCTATAGCAGAGAGATTGGCATTAAGGGGGATAAATTTGCCATCAAGTTCAGGATTAAAAGAAGAAGAAATAATGTATATTTGTGATGTAATAAAGAGTATTAAAAAAGAATCGAAATGAATATGTTAATTCTTATATATTTAGGTTAATAGAAATATTTTACAAAATAAGATATTTTGAAATATTGTAGGAATCTTAATTAATAAATTATAGGGAAACTGTATTATAAATTTCTATTATGTAGATTATAATACATACTTTTTTTGTCTTGGAAAATGTTATTAAATTTATAGATAGATTTGCAAAAAGGAGAACTGGATGATTTGGAAAATATCGGAATTTTAATTTCTGAAAAGGGTGGAGGCTTAGTTCAATACGGATTGAGTATAGCAGACAGTTTAATAAGATATTCAAATAAATATAATTATAAAATAATTACGCATAGTTTTAAAAGTTTTAACTGGTTGGCATATGCAAATTCTGATAACATAGATTATGTTTTTATACCTTACAAAAAATCTTCTTTGATAAAAAAGATTAAAATAATGTGTAATTTGGTAGTAAATAATAATTTTTACAATATTCAAGAAAAAGATATAATTTCCAAAATAAAAAAGCACCATATAAAACTTTTAATTACGCCATCTCCTTCCTTCCTTGGCTATAAAAATAAAATTCCTTATATAGTATCTATACCGGATATAATGCATAAATATTACCCATCTTTCCCAGAATACCCATTAAAAGAAAGAATACTGAGAAATATTGTTTATAAGAATGTTTCAAAATATTCTATATTTTCAATTGTTGATTCTCAGCAAGGAGCAGACGATTTAAATAATTTTTTTGGAATACGAAAAGAAAAAATAAAAGTTATTCCATATATACCACCAGGATATATTTATAAATATAAAGATATGACTATAGAAACTGCATCTAATATTTTAGCAAAATATCCGATTCCCAATAAATTCCTTTTTTATCCAGCACAGTTTTGGTATCATAAAAACCATATTAGGCTGTTTAAAGCATTAAAATTTATAAATGAAATCTACCGAGAGAAAATTTATTTAGTGCTAGTGGGTTCTCCAAAAGAGAGTTTCAAAAATATAATGAATTTTATTAAAAAAAATAATTTATCTCATCAAATTATCTATTTAGGATACGTTTCAGATAAAGAAATGGTAGCATTATATAAAAAAGCAATTGCTTTTGTGTTTCCCTCATTATTAGGACCTACAAATATTCCACCGCTTGAAGCCATGCTTTTAGGCACTCCAGTAATATGTTCAAAATTATTTTCGATGTCTGATCAAATTGGTGATGCTGGTCTTTTCTTTAATCCCTTTGAAGTTAAAGATATTACAGAAAAAATCTATAGAATTTGGGTAGACAAAGATTTGAGGAGTGATTTGATCAGAAAAGGCTATAAAAAAATTCAGGATATGACATTAGAAAGATATGCTAAGCAATGGGAGGATGTTATTGAGGAAGCTTTAGAAAAAATGAAATAGAAATATATTTTTTTAAAACATACATATATTTCTAAATAATTATTTAGTTAGTTTATCTTTTAAAAGGAAGATTTAACATTCTGAGGAATTTTTACAATAATTTTGTTAGTATGTTTAATTAAAGCTAAAAATCATAAATTAAAAATATATATCTTAATTTTTTACAAAAAGGAGGAATAATCAATGAAAAAAGCACTGATTACAGGTATCACCGGTCAAGATGGTTCCTATCTGGCAGAATTCTTACTTTCCCAAGGGATACGAAGTTCATGGTATGATAAGACGAGCCAGCACCTTTAATACCAGCAGGATAGACCATATTTATGAAGACCCTCATATAAGAGGAGTAAGGTTACACCTTCATTATGGGGATTTGAGTGATTCCGGTCAGCTTACCAATCTTATCTATAATATTAAACCTGATGAGATCTATCATCTGGGTGCTCAGAGCCATGTGCGAGTTAGTTTTGATATACCGGAATATACCGGAGATATTACTGCCTTGGGGACTACTCGAATATTAGAGGCAGTAAGAAGAAGCGGGATAAAATGTAAGTTCTACCAGGCATCAAGTAGTGAGATGTACGGAGATGCCCAGGCACCCCAGAACGAGGAGACCACCTTTAGAGCGAGAAGCCCCTATGCAGCTGCTAAGATTTATGCCTACTGGATGGTCCGTAATTATCGGGAAGGATATAATCTATTTGCCTGTAATGGGATACTCTTTAATCATGAATCACCAAGAAGGGGAGAGACTTTTGTAACCCGTAAGATTACCCGGGGACTGGCACGGATTGTAGCAGGGAAAGATAAGAAATTATATCTGGGTAATTTAGAAGCTAAAAGAGACTGGGGATATGCCCCTGATTATGTAGAGGCGATGTGGTTGATGTTACAACAGGATAAACCTCGTGATTATGTTATCGGAACAGGGGAGACTCATTCGGTTAAAGAATTTTTAGAAGAGGTCTTTAATTATGCCGGATTAGACTGGAAGGAATATGTAGAGATAGACCCTCGCTACTTTAGACCAACGGAGGTAGAATTATTGCTGGCTGATTCTTCTAAGGCTAGGAGAGAACTGGGGTGGAGTCCCCGGATAACCTTTAAAGAGTTGGTAAAGATAATGGTAGATAGTGATATGGAATTAATCGGATTAGATTCCCCTGGAGAAGGGAAGAAGATTTTAAAGGCAAAAGGAATTGGCTGGACGGAGAATCATTTGACGGTAGGATAGAAACAGTATATAGCATCGAATATCAAAATACAGTGATGAGTAATGAGTGATGAGTGACAAAAAAAGACAGTATGAGAATTAGTTATCCAGTTACCTAGTTACCTAGTTTACCAGTTAAGAAAAGAATAAGAAGGTTGCAAGTTACGAATTGCAAGTTAAGAAATGAGTTAATAACGGATTACTGATTTATCGGGAATGACAAAAGGGAGCGGGAATAATCCCAGTGAAACAAGGTTTCACGGGGCAGGTAGGAGATGGAGGTAGAGAATGAGTTTTTGGGAAGATAAGAGAGTTATTGTTACCGGAGGAGCAGGATTTTTGGGTTCTTATGTGGTAGATAAATTAAAAGATAGAGGATGTAAGAATATATTTGTCCCTCTGGTGGAAGATTATGATCTGACCAAAGAGAAAAATGTTATCAGATTGTATCAGGGTTATCCGACTAATATCGTGATTCATTTAGCGGCAGTAGTAGGGGGGATTGGAGCTAACCGGGAAAATCCGGGTAAGTTTTTCTATGACAATCTGGTGATGGGGGCAATGCTAATGGAATATGCCAGGCAGTATAAAGTAAATAAGTTTGTAGCTTTGGGTACCATCTGTGCCTATCCTAAATTTACTCCTGTTCCTTTTAGGGAAGAGAATTTGTGGAATGGCTATCCTGAGGAGACCAATGCCCCTTATGGGCTAGCTAAGAAGATGATGTTGGTTCAGTCTCAGGCCTACCGGGCCCAATATGGATTTAACTCTATCTTTTTATTGCCTTTGAATTTATATGGGCCAGGAGATAATTTTAATCCCAAGAGTTCTCATGTCATTCCGGCTTTGATTAAGAAGTTTGTAGAAGCAAAAAAGCAAGAAAAAGAGGAAGTAATTTGCTGGGGGACAGGAAAACCAACGCGAGGGTTTTTGTATGTAGAAGATGCTGCAGAGGGGATATTGTTGGCTGCTGAAAAATACAATGAGAGTGACCCGGTAAATTTGGGAACTGATTTAGAGATATCTATCAAAGATTTGGCAGAGTTAATTGCCAGGTTGGTAGGATTTAAAGGAAAGATTAAGTGGGATATCAGCAATCCTGACGGGCAACCGAGAAGGAGACTGGATACGAGTAGGGCAGAGAGGGAATTTGGTTTTAAAGCAAAGATGGATTTTGAAGAAGGATTAAAAAGGACGATTGAGTGGTATAAATTAAATTATTAGTATTATATTATTTTAATTAAAGATAATATAATAAAAAAGCATAAATTTTAATAATTACAGGAGGGTTGAAATGAAAGTAGTTATTCTTGCTGGAGGTTTTGGAACAAGACTTAGTGAGGAAACTGATATTAAGCCCAAACCTATGGTAGAAATAGGTGGTTATCCTATTATTTGGCATATTATGAAAATTTATTCAGCTTATGGTTATAATGATTTCCTTGTATGTTTAGGGTATAAAGGTTATCTTATTAAAGAATATTTTGCAAATTATTTCCTTCATATGAGTGATGTTACTTTTAATTTAAAAACAGGAGAAATGATTCTTCAACGTTCAAATTCAGAAAATTGGCGAGTTACTTTAGTTGATACAGGATTAGATACAATGACAGGTGGAAGGATAAAAAAGATAAAAAATTTTATTGGTAATAATACATTTTTATTAACTTATGGAGATGGTGTTAGTGATATAGATATTAAATCTTTAGTAAAATACCATAAAAAGAATCATAAATATACTACGCTTATTGCGGTTAGACCTCCTGGAAAGTTTGGTTCACTGATTTTAGAAACATCAGGTAAAGTAAAAAAATTTATAGAAAAACCAGCAGGAGATGGTTCATGGATTAATGGTGGGTTTTTTGTTTTAGAACCAGAAATATTTGATTATATTAAAAGTGATAATACTTATTGGGAAAGAGATCCTTTAGAAAATTTAGCAAAAGATGGACAATTAGTTGCTTATGAGCATAATGGATTTTGGAAATGTATGGATACTCTGAGAGATAAAAGAGAATTAGAAGAGATGTGGAAGTCTGGTAATCCACCCTGGAAAGTGTGGAAAAAATGAGAGTACTTGTTACGGGGTCAACAGGATTCCTGGGAAGCCATTTGGTATCTGGGTTAATTAAGAAAGGGCACGACGTCATTATCTTAAAACGCTCTTTTTCTAATAGCTGGCGTATAAAGAATGTTCTTTCACGTGTTAAAACTTATGATATTGATAAAGTAGAACTAGAAATTCCATTCAGAGAAAATAAAATTGATTGTATCATACATACAGCAACAGTTTATGGAAGAAAGAATGAAAAAATTTCCGACATTGTAGAGTCAAACATTGCATTTCCGTTAAAATTGTTAGAGCTTGCTACATTCTTTAACACGGATACATTCTTTAACACGGATACATTCTTTAACACGGATACGATGCTCTATAAATATTTTAATAATTATTCTCTTTCTAAAAAGCAATTTGTGGAATGGTTAAAACTTTTTTTTAATAAGATAAGAATAATAAATTTAAAATTGGAGCATATGTATGGCGAAAAAGATAATTATTCTAAATTTATCCCATATATAATCAGAGAATTATTATTAAAGTCAAAAGAGATAAAGCTAACAAAAGGTGAACAAAAAAGAGATTTTATATATGTGAGCGATGTTGTAGAGACTTATCTAAGTGTATTATTTAAAATTGATAAATTTGGAAGAGGGTTTTACGAATATGACATAGGAACAGGTTCTACAAAAACAATAAAAGAAATTGTACTGCTTTTAAAAGGTTTAACTAATAATGAAGAGACATACCTAAATTTTGGTGCTTTACCTTATAGAGAAGGAGAAATTATGGAATCAAAAACAAATATAGAGAAAATAAAAAAAGATATTGGTTGGAAACCAAAGGTTTCATTAGAGGACGGTCTAAAGAGAACTGTTAGCTGGTACAAAGATAATATCGAGGTTAATAAACATGTTAAATAACTTTAATAGTTCCTATAAAGGCAAAAAGGTTTTAATTACAGGTCATACAGGTTTTAAAGGTGGATGGCTATCTTTGTGGCTTAAAGAACTTGGGGCAAAAGTCATTGGATATTCATTAGAGCCTCCTACTAAACCAAGTTTTTTTAAGGCAATAGGCTTAAAAAACAAAATGATTCATATTATTGGTGATGTTAGAGATGAAAAACATTTATTATCTGTCTTTGATAAATATCAACCTGAATTTGTTTTCCATTTAGCTGCTCAATCATTGGTAAGATTATCCTACAAAGAACCAAGATTAACTTACGAAACTAATGTTATGGGCACCGTAAATATTTTAGAAGCAATAAGAAAAACTAAGAGTGTAAAGGCAGCTGTTATTATTACCAGCGATAAGTGTTATGAAAATAAGGAATGGATATATGGTTACAGAGAAAATGATCCTGTAGGTGGATATGATCCATATAGTTCGAGTAAAGGATGCGCAGAACTTGTGGTTTCTGCATACAGACGTTCATTTTTAAATCCCACAAATCAAAATGACCGTAAAATAGCTATATCATCTGCAAGAGCGGGAAATGTTATTGGTGGTGGCGACTGGAGAGAAGATCGACTTATTCCAGATTGTATAAAATCTTTATCAGAAGATAAACCAATAATAATTCGTAATCCGGATGCAGTTCGTCCCTGGCAGCATGTATTGGAACCGTTAAGTGGATATTTTTTGCTTGGAGCGAAAATGCATAAAGATGGTGTTAAGTATAATGGTGCATGGAATTTTGGACCATCAGATAGTGATTTAATTACTGTAGAGGAAATTACTAAAAAGATTGTGTCTTATTGGGGAAGCGGAAAGTACAAAAATGAAATTTCGAATAAAAATCCTCATGAAGCTAAACTACTTAAATTAGATTGTAGCAAGGCTCGTTCTATATTAAACTGGTATCCAGTATATGATATTAATGAAACTCTTTCAAAAACAATAGGATGGTATAAGATGTTTTATAATAAAACGGAAGAGAATAATTTATATATATATACAGTTAAACAGATTAAAGATTATGAAAAAAGATGCGGTTATATTAATATTTAAAAAGGATAATGTAAATTTGAATTGGCGAAATAAACTTTTATAGGAAATATAGAGTAAAGAGGTTAATTAATGTTAAAATCAGGTGATATTGTTTTAGTTGGCGATAATTATTTTGGCAATACAATAAATTTAAAGAATAAACTTTTAATTGTATTAGATTCAAAGGGTCAAAATATTCTTTGTGCTGTTATTGCAGAAGATGAAGGGAATGTAAATTATAATAATTTAATTCTTAAAAATAGTGATTTAGAAGAAGGTAATTTTAAAAATAAGGGTATTATAAAATTAGAGAAACTACATAGTATTTCTCCGGATGTATGTGAAAAAGTAGGGGCAGTTAAAAAGAATTTTCTTAATAAAATATTAAGAGTCTTTACAAAATACGCCAGCAGTATGTATTATGATAATTTTTGTAAAGAAAAAACATTAGACAGAATTCCACCATCTGGTAAAATTCTGGATAAAAGTGATTTATTTAATTTAATTGATGCTTCATTGGATATGTGGCTTACCGCTGGTAGATTCGCAGAAGAGTTTGAAAATAAATTTCCAAAACTTTTGGGTAGGAAATACTGTGCATTAGTTAATTCGGGCTCCTCTGCAAATTTATTAGCTCTTTCTGCGTTAACCTCTTATAAACTTGGGGAGAGAAGATTGAAACCCGAGGATGAAGTTATAACAGTTGCAGCCGGTTTTCCAACAACTATTACTCCTATTATACAAAATAAGTTGGTACCAGTTTTTATAGATGTTGATCTTGGCACCTATAATATTAATACAGAATATCTTGAAGATGCAATTACGGATAGAACAAGAGCTATATTTTTAGCGCATTCGTTGGGTAACCCATTTAACATTAATAAAATCTTAGAAATATGTCACAAATACAATCTTTGGTTGATAGAGGACAACTGTGACGCGTTAGGCTCTAAATATAATGGTAAATACACGGGGACATTTGGGCACATATCTACATTAAGTTTTTACCCAGCTCATCACATAACAATGGGAGAAGGCGGAGCAGTATTAACGGATGATCCTGAACTTATAAAAATTATAAGATCTTTAAGGGATTGGGGAAGAGATTGTTGGTGTCCCCCGGGAAAAGATAATACCTGTGGGAAAAGATTCAGTTGGAAAATGGGAGATTTACCCTTTGGATATGACCATAAATACATTTATTCTCATTTAGGATATAATTTAAAAGCAACAGATTTTCAGGCGGCAATAGGACTTACACAATTAGAAAAACTTCCAGGATTTATTGATAAAAGAAAGGAAAATTTTGGATTACTCTTTGAGGGCTTTAAAAAAGAAAATTTGGATGAGTATTTCATTTTGCCAGAATGGTTACCACAGTCAGAACCATGTTGGTTTAGTTTTCCTTTAACTATAAAAGACGATGTTTCTTTTAATAGGAGAGAGTTAATAGAGTTTTTAGAGAAAAATAAAATTGGAACACGGCTTTTGTTTGCGGGAAACATGATTAAACAGCCAGTATTTACAAATAACGAGATAAAATAC
>SDBT01003791.1_pt1 | contig 25993 bp, 54 predicted proteins | sample 2277101 | NCBI WGS metagenome assembly SDBT01 (sample SAMN10404973, study PRJNA504765) | marine sediment metagenome | isolation source: marine sediment core GS10_PC15, 103 cmbsf | place: Arctic Ocean: Southern Knipovich Ridge | collected 2010 | reverse complement strand
AGTTGAAAAAAACAGCTATTAAAAAAATAAGAGAACAAGACTTAAAATTTATTATAGATGGAAAACCTGTGAGCCTTGTTGATCAAATTGATAAAGAATTAGCAAAAAATAAGAAACAAGAAGTTGTTAAAGAAAAGCCTAAGACGATTAAGAAAGAAAAGGTTAAAAGAATTAAAAAAGTAAAGAAAAAGAAACCAAAGAAAGTGAGGGTTAAAAAGAAACCAGTTAGAAGAAAGACAACAAGTAGAAGGATTAAAAGAAGATGATAAAAGATAGAACTATTATTTGGATCATGTGTTTCTTGTTTTTGGTAATGGGATTCATTATATTCTTCTCTTCTAAAGAGGCCAATGAATGTATGGGAAATCCTCTTACCTATGGAGCAGACAAGATAACCGATGAAGTTAATGGAGGTGTTAGTTGTATTTGTTCCTTTAGAAGTCCAAATTATGCTAACTTTTATTTCGATGAAGAATTAGTCGAAACTATTCCTGGGTGATGCTTTAAATGTCCATATGAGCTATTGGAGGAACGATTGTGGGGTTTGGTGCTATTGGACTATACTTCTTCTTTAGATGGTTGCTAGACGAATATTTTAAGTAAAGTTATTTAAACCCTTTAACGCTTATAATTAGGCTTTAGCTGAAACGGGCGGGTTTAGAACTTGCTACTCTTATAATACATCCTGCCCATTTTCATTATATTTCTAATTATAAGTCAATTTTAACGTCCGTTAGATTTTTTCTTCAAAGAGTAAGGAAACTTACCCCTTGAAAACATACCCCCTTTTCTTACGTGGCCTTCCTAAGGTTTTACCTTGTTTCCTTGCTCTATCTAATCCTGCAAGAGTTCTTTCCCTGATTATATCTCTTTCAAGTTGTGCAAAGGCAGAGATGATTGTAAGCATAGCTCTGCCCATAGAAGAACTTAAATCAATGTTCTCTGTATAAGAATAAACTATGATATTCTTTTCAACCAAGTTTTCCATGTGTTCAATTAATTCTTTAGTGCTTCTTGCCCATCTATCAAATTTGTAAATAATCAAGCCATCAAACTCCTTTCTTAATAATCGGTTATACAGATCCCATTGTACCGGACGAGTTTTTCTTGTGCTTTCCTTTTCTGTGAATACCTCATACTCATAATTCATTCTTTTACAGTATTCAACTAAAGGATTTATTTGATTCTCTAGTACTTGATCGGTTCTACTTACTCTACAATAGATTGCTACTTTCATTTTACATGCTTCCACTCTGCTTTAACTTTGCCAAAATAGTGAAATTTATAAATCATTTCAAATAAAAATCTCTTACTCTTATCATTTTCTTCCAAGAAAAAAACAAATCTAAGTGTTGGATTTCTCTTTAAAAAATTATGGTGTACCATTCTCTCTTTAAAATTTTCAGTAGCTCCAACATAACTAACTTTGTTTTCTTTACAAATTATGTAAATTCCTTTTTTGTTTTCATAATTTTTAAGTTCTGAAGGAATTATTGTTTTTTGATTGGAATTGGTTTTTCTATTATCTTTATAAATTATCAACCTTGGTTTGTCTAATCTCACTCTTATTTTTTTCAATTCTTCAAAAGGGGGTAGACTTAAATTTATTCTTGGTTTCATCTCTTCCCCCATAAATTAATTATTATTGCCACTTTCATTAATAAATTCTTTTTTTAATTTATCATAATTCATTTTATCTATTTTAAATGCTGCTGCTATTTGAAGTAGCAATACTTTATCTAAACTAAAATTACATCTTTCCTTTAACTCTTCAATTTCTTTTACATAATCTTTGTAAGTTTTCATATCTTTTTATCTCCTCTCATTAATGATTGTGCTGCAAACCTTAAACTAAAACCTCTGCACTTACCACAATAAAGTGAATGGTTCTTCTTAGAGTTGGGATACTTCTTTCCACAACCAATACAGATTAGCTTCTCCCTTTTCATTGAACCTTATGTTTCAATAGATGCTCCCTTAACTGATGTTCAAAGCTTCCCCTGGGACAACACACTATACTCTTAGGGAAGTCTGCAACTATCTCATCAACTCTTTTATTTGATGTAAGAGATTTGAATTCTATCTCTTGTTTTTTATTTTCCTTTTTCATTTTATTATTTGGGATGATGTTTGAGTTAACCGCCCTTTGAATGATTAATAGGGCGTTCCTGTGCACCATTAGCAGCAATTATCTCATTTTCTTGAATCTTCTTTTCTAAAAAAATTTTTTTTCTTGCTTTTTTCCTATGATCATATATAGTCCTTAGATGTAATCCAGTTATCTCTGCTGCTTTCTTATTGACGTCTGCTCTACTCATCTCTGGATTAGATTCTTCTAGCTCATTAAATAGTTGAGCAGTTTCCTCGTAAGGTTCTGGGAGTTTTATATCTGCTTCATTTATTCCAGATTGTTTTAATGCTTCTAATCTATCGAGGGTTTCTTGTATGCTTTTATTTAGTTGGTGAGTGAACTTTGTTTTATTGTCTTCATATATTTTAATTGCATCCTTAGTTGGTTTCTCAACCGCCCATGTATTAATCATAACTTCTCTATGATTGTTATCTATAATAAATAAAGCATGAGGATATGTTTTTTTCTTTTGTGGATTGTACTGTTGATATTTAAGATAAACTATACATTGATTACTTTTCCTTTCAATCCTTGAGCATTGAAATTCCCATTGCAACAACTTCATTGTTTGCACATCTAAGAAGTCTTTGTAGGGAGCACACATAATTAAAATTATATTCTGATGTCTAAACGTACTAATCAAATAGTTAACTAACTTATTAATTTGTGATTGCCATGCACGATTACTAATACTAATCTGTGGTTCGTCCCATAGAATAACTTTGATTTTTTTATTCCTAAACCACTCTGCATTAATTAAATTCATACAACTTCTGAAATCAAAAACAATTTGTTTATCTACATCAAACTCTGAATCTAATTCTTGTGCGTATGAGATACCACTCCAAGTTTTACCTGATCCTAATTTTCCAGTAAACATACAAAACATATTTAGGTTCAATTTAATTCTTTTTTTTGTGAGAGTTACTATGGCACTTTCTCCTTTCTTTTTTTTAATTAAATTCTCTATCATAAATATTATTCGTTTCTAGTATCTTGTCTTGATGAAGCTTTAAGATACCCCACTCTCTTCAACAAGTAATTTAATTCTTCAAATAATTCTTTCATCAAATTTAATTTATTTATTCTGAACTCATCCTTTAAAATTTTTTCTTTATTAAAATCTTTGAGGTTATCTTCAATCTTCTTCTTTATTTCTTTAGACTTCTTTTTCATATCCTTATCATAAACTGGTTGTAATAAAAAGGAAAAAAATTCTATGGCTTGGGATATTCTTTTTCTTGAATCTGGAATATAAACTTCTTCTACCCAATTCCCTTTGATTTGTTTTTGTGTATATCCTCCTCTAAATTCATCACTACTTAATTCCAATATCTTATGCAACTGATCAAGAACTATATCTTTGAAAGTTCTCTTCTCTTTTTGAGATTGTATAAACTCAGGCATTTAATCTTCTACCTCACTTTCACTTTCTGATTTACTTTGAATAAACAAAATATGATTTAAACTCATAACCACATTTCCTCTTAAAGAAGAAAGCTCTTGAGAAATTATGTTAAATAAAGGATAAATTTTAATGGTCTTTGTTTTGGATACTTGATTATAAATTTCTTTATACGCTATATAAGTTTCTTTCTTTTTCTCAGAATACAAACCTTTGTACAATAAATTCTTAATGTTTGTAAATTTTTTTTCCATCTCTTTCATATCTGTGTCTTTAACTATACTCTTAATATTAGGAAGTAATAGCTCGAATTCATTTATCATAAAATTCATATTTTCTACTTGCACATAATTTAAATCAGAACGATTTTGGAAATGGAAATTGTGTTGTTGTAATATATACTCGACTATATTCTCACATCCTCTTCTCATACTCGTTTCAAAATCTTGTAAGTTCTGTAATGAAGAAAGAATAATTTCTAAAAACTTATCAGATATATTTTTTTTACTCTCTCTTGATTCTTCTTCAAACATTTTTATTTTCTTTTAAAGTATCACTCTTTACAATAACTAATATTTGTTAACACAATTTATAAATCTTTTGAGAAGGAATAAATTTATAAATATTGAATTCCAATAAAACATTAGAAAAAAATGTCAGAAGAACATGATTATAATTTTAAGTTGGCATTATTTACTGCCGTGGTTTTAATACTCGGAAGTGTGTTCGTGTTTGCAATTAATTCTTCTAGCTCTGTAAATCCTCAATGGGGAAATTTTGGAGCAGTAGTTATCCCCTCATTATTGTTTATTTCTTTTGCACCGTTAGGTATTGAAAAATTAATAAATAAAAAAGAAAGTGGTAAGTAATGTAATAACTGGTATAAGAAGAATTGTTACTGGAAAAAGTGCAGCCCAACAAGCAACGGCAAGAAGAGAATCTAAGTTTAGAAGTGTTCAAGTACCTAAAGGAACTACAGTAGTTCAAACAACTTCTGGTCCAGTCTTTAGAAGTTCTGGTGGAAGAATAACTACATCTGTTAAACAGGCACAAGCACAAGCGTCAAGAGAAAAAGCACAGGCACAAGCACTCGCTTTGGCTAGAGCTAGAGAATTAAAAGCTGCAAGAGATAGGGCAATAAGAGAAGCCCAACGTAAAGAAACTAGAAGAAAAGAGGTAGCAAGAAAAGTTTTAATTAAAGCGTCTGAAAGAGCCAAGTTAAGAAAATCAATATCTGAAAGAGCAAGAGCGGACAGGACATTTGCACAAGTTCAGAAGTTAGCAAAAAGAGAAAAAGAAAGAACAATAAAAAGAGTTATGACTATTTCTGATGCTTCTAAATTAGGAATTAAACAAAGAGCTAAAAAAATTGGAAGGCTAGAAGTAAAAGAAATAAAACTACTAACATTAGAATTAGAGAAAAAACTTAAAAAAACTAACGTTGGAAAAGTTGTTGATGTTGTTAGTGGAGGTACACTTACTGAAAGAAGTATTGATAGAGATAGAACACAATTAAGTCAAGATGTAGAAAAGTTTAATAAAAAGTTTGGAGGAAGAGAATTATCTGAGAAAGCTTTTAAGGAAGCTAAGAGAGAAGAGTTAAAAATAAATGATAGATTTGAAAAAATAAATAAAAGATCTGATGACCTTGCTACTTCTGTTAAATCTGAAATTGCAAGTGTTGTTTTTGGCAAGTTTAGATCTACTAAAGCAGAAAGAGATACTGCAATCAAAAGCGAAAAAAGTAATCTTAAAAAATTAGAAAGTGATTTGAAATCATCCAAAGGTTTAAAAAAGAAATCCATCGGTGCACAAATTAAAGGAAAAAAGAAAGAGATAACTAGATTAGAGACTGGAGGTTCAGTTGTTAAAATTTTAATGGGAACGCCTCCTCCAATAATTCCAGCAATAGGTATTCCAAAAAACATTAAGGTAACTTTCCTAGGAACGCAGAAAACAAAAGGAAACAAAATAATCACAGATGTAGTTTTTAAGGTTGGAAAGAAAAGAGTTGGAATTGCAAGAGGCGTTACAATAGTTAAAGGAAAAGGAGGCACTTCTGTTGTTCTTGGAAAGTCTGGAGTAAGTGGAGTTAAATTTCCTAGTGGAAAAGTTAAGTTTGGAAGAAAACAAGTATTTGCTGGAATTGAAAAGTCAGCTACTCGAAAAGCAACGTTTGTAAGAACACTCAGAAAAATTAAAATTAGCAAAGCTCTCAGAAAACAATTTGAATTTCCAAAAAAACTAGAGGTGATAGTAGGAAACATAAAAGGTGTTCAACAAGCTGGTGTTGGAAAAGTTCTTACTGCAAAAGGCACTAAAGTTCTTGGTGCAAGAGTTAAATTTCCTAGTGGGAAGTTAACCAGACAACCAGTTCCTAGTGCAAAATTTGATCAGTTCGCATCGACATCCGCAGTTCTAACCAAAAACGATTTAAATTTAATTATAGGAAAAGCTATAACTTCTAATAAAGACAAAATTAAATTCATTGGTTTAATTAAAGGAACTTCTAAAGTTGGAAAGAACTTTAAATTAACGGGAGTTCAACAACAACAATATAAGGTTGCATTACAAAAGGTGGGATCGGTTATAGCTTCAGCGTCTGCTAAATCTAAATCTATTCCTGGTTTGTCTTCAGCTCAAAGGTTTGCTTCTACTGTTGCAATTGTTAAACAAACTGCAGGAACTAGAGTAGCAATTAAACCCGCTCAACTTCAAAGAGCTAAAGTTAAAACAAAAGTTCAAACTAAACAATTTCAACAGCTCGTAACAAAACCAAAAGTAAAACAAAAAGTTTCCCAAATATCCAAAGACCAACAAAAAGTAAGAAGTAGATTAGCTCAAGTAAGTAAAACTAGACAAAAAGTAAAACAAAAAGTAAAACAAAAAACATTACAACAACAATCACAAAAGTTAAGGGTTCGATTAAAAACTTTAACACAACAAAAGCAAGTTCTTACTAATATTAAATTTACTCCTAAATTTATTCCAACTCCAACGCAGCTTAGACTTTTGGCTATTGCTTTACCAAGAAAGAAGAAAGCTAAAAAACCAAAAAAGAAACCAGAAGCATTCCAGGGTTTCAATGTGTTTGGAAAACAAAAAGGAAAATTCATTAAGTTAAATAAAGTTCCTTTATCAAAAACTCAGGCCTTAGATCGTGGTGCTTTTTCTATAGATCAATCAACAGCAAATACTTTCAAAGTTGAAGGAGTTAGAAAAGTTAAGAAACTTGGAAAATTAACAAAAGGGGAGAAAGGATATTTTACTAGGACAAAGAAAAAGTATAGGCCGTTTAAAATTAGGAAAGGAAGAAGAATTACCCTCGTTGATAAACGTATTGAGAAGAGAGGTAAACCGAGAATAGATACTCGTGGAGAAAAGAGAGGATTGACTTTAGCTAGACTTGCAAAACAAAAAGGATTTGTTGGTAAAAAAGTTCCGGTTAGAAAAACTATAAAAAGGGTTGTTACTAAAAAGCAATTAAAGAACTTGGCCAAAGCTCGTAGAGTTTTAGCACAGAGAAGTATAATATGAAATTAAAGGAAATGAAAAAATAATGGTAAAAGAAAAAACAACAGAATTAGAAAAAGCGATTAATGATATTAATATAGAAGCGGTAAAAATAATTGGGACATTCGTTGGAACAAAAGATAAAATAGAATTAATAATGGATGTTAAAGATTTTTTTGAATGGGTAGATAAATTAAAGGAAATGAAAAAATAATGGTAACAAAATTAATTGGAAGACCAAGAAAAAAACCATCTGGAACTCGGTTCGTAAGAACTACAATTTTTCATGCAGAGAATGAGATACCCAAAAAACTAACAGAAAAGGAAAAAGTGAGAGTTAGGAAAGTTGTTAGGTCATTATCAAAATTAAACAAAGAAGAAAGGAAAGTTGCAATAAATAAATTCATAAAGAAATTTCCTAAATTAAAAAAGAAAAAGAAATAATGGAAGAAGGATCAAAAGAACATATAGAATATTTGGAAAGGTTAACTGGAGACCAGCAAACCAAAATTAATGAATTATCAAATTATACTTCAAGTGCAATAAATAACCAGGCACAAGATACAAACCTTATAGTTTGGCAATTAGAATTAGATAATATACTTGAAAAGATTGAACACTTATTAAAAGGAGATGTTGTTAAAGTTGATGGAGAAGGGAATGTAAGTTTTGAAAAACCAGACGATGATTCTTTAATTATACTTAATGAGTATGGAGTTCAATTGGTTATGAACACGGTTTCCTTTTATTTAAACAGAAACACAATTCTATCACGGTATGATTCTACACGTATTTATGAAATTTTATTTGATTTGGGAAATGAACTAGCAGATGTTATTTATATTAATTATGAACAAATGGGAATGACTACTATGGAAAAGAAATCAAGACATGAACTTTTAATAATAAATATCTTGCACACACTTGAAAGTTGTTATAACCGAGCATTGTCCGGAGGAGAAAGAGATAGTTTAAGAAGTTCAAGGTTTGTTACTCAAAATGCAACTCCAACAGTTGGTTCTATTCAATCTACTCCTGGTAGAAGACACATGGGAGGTTTTCTAAATCCTAAAAATTGGAAAGTTTAAAATGGTAAAGAAAAAAGAAAAGCCTAAAAAGAAAAAGAAGAGAACACGAAAGAAAAGAGATACACTTCCTTTTTCTGGAATTTACTAATAATCATATTTTAAAATGTCAAAAGATAAACTATATCAAAAGTGGTGGTTCTGGGTTGTTCTTGCGATTGTTTTTATATTTACAATGTCTTCCATGCTTAAATATGCTAGAACGCAAAACGATTTAGATTCTTGTTTGGAAACTTTAGATGATGTTATTGAAGCTTGGGAAGAATATGATGACGCAATAGAAGGTTATTGTGTTTTTGATAAAACTAACCCATTATGTGAAGCTCTTGTATAGTTTGTTAGATTGAGTGTGAAATACCCTCAATTTCTAATATAAGCCATTGTGAGAAGTTCTTTTAATCTTTTTGAACAATCACCCATATTTTTGTTATCTTTTGTTAGATTAATTCTAAGAAAGTGAGAGTTAGAAAGTTATTCGGTTCACGGTTTAAATAATAATTATCAATGCTCATGAGTTAGTCGCCAAAAAAACATGGGGGTTGGTCCATACCAAGCAACGACTAACTATTTTTTTTTGCAAGAACAGAGGATCGAGCAACCCTCAGATGAATGCTTGGAGTATGATTGTCATATTAAATCGAATTCTCCTTCTCTTTCTTTATAGCCTAAATCATTTGATTGTCTTGGCCTACCTTTAATAAACCAAAAGTCTTGAATGTGTGAGTACAGTTGTAAATCCTTTTCTTTTGCAAAATCTATTACTGCGTTTGTCACTTCTGTGAATTGTGGAGAATTGAAATCGTGTCCACCTAAAACTCCTCCTTGTTTCAATTTGGAATAGTACACTCTCAAATCCTGTAAGGTGTGTTCATAATCATGGTTTCCATCCACATAAACAAAATCTAATTCATTTGGAATTTCACTTGCAGCATTACTTGAAGATGTTTTTAAGTGCAAACACTTTCCTTGTTCAAAATAAACTTCAAGTCTCTTTTGCATTTCTTCTAGGATCTTACTTATATTTCCGTAAACAATTTCCATGCATGTTCCATCTTTCCAATCCTTATCTGTGTAAGGATCAATAATGTAAAGCTTCTTTAGATTCATCTTCTTTAACATCTGCTCTGCATTTAATCCTATATGAGTTCCAATCTCCACACCAACAAGTTCTCCCTTCAAATTATTATTAACATAATTGCTCATTGGTTTTAATCCATTATACTTATGAATTTCAAAACCAATTCCATGTGCAATTTTTCTTATTAATTCTTTCATTCTCCGTACTTCATTTTAAGATAATCTAATTTAGTCATTCCAACATATCTCATTCTTTCAAAACTTTTAAGTTCACCAATATAATCGCTCTTTATTAAATTCTTGAAATCTTTAAATTCTAAATCCTCACCATCTATTCCAAAATTCAATTCTAAAAATTGATTTAATAAATTGTTTTTATGCATATTCACTCTTTCTTCATAACTTGGAGCAAAATCATCTACTCCAGTTATCTCAAAGAAATATACGCCAGATTCTAAATCTCGTTGACCTCTTTCTTTAAGTTCTTTTTCCATTTTTTACCTCCTTTCGTTTTTTAATCTGCATTAGTTCCTTATGTCTTTTTGAACCCTGGTGAGCTGGTAGGTTTCTTTCTGCGTGTTTTAGGGAACTACCGTAAATTCTTGCTCCGCATTCGCATTCAACATAAGGTTTTGATTTGGTTTTCATTCTTTATTCTCCTTTGATTTGTTTTTCGCAGCCATAATTATTCCAAAAATACATAAGAATAATGTATCAATACTAAACCATAAAGTGTAAGCAAATAATATTTTATTCATTCTTTCTTCTCCTGTTTTCTGTTTATAAGATTAACCAAAAACTCATTAATGATAATCCCTAATAAGATAAATAGTATAGGAAATTTAGATTGTTGAAATAGTAATATGATTATTCCACAAATACCAACTATCTTATAAAAATGCTTTCTTAGTATATCTCTTAAGTTCATTCTTTCTTCTCCTTTGATTTTTGTTTTAATGTATTATAAATCAAAAAGCCTACTCCAGCAACTATCGCAGGTAAAAAAACCCACCAACTAGCATTAAATATTAAAGCAAATGTCCCCAATATTAAACCCCAAGTAAACCACAATGAGTTAGATTCTTTCATTTTTTATCCTCCTTTGATTTTATCAAATATAATCTTCTTAGGGTTTTCAAAATGAATTCTTTGTGTTCTTTGTACAGGTATAATCCACCTGTTCCTAAACCCCAAACAAGTAAGATCCATCCAATCACCTTAAAGATAATCATATTGATTTTTGCTATAACTAAAGAAAATCCAACTATCAAAGGTACTAAAGAAGTTCTTAGGTAATGGTCTTGTTCTTCTCTTTGTTTTTTTCTTAAGTCAAGTGGTTTCATGTTTGTTTATCTCCATATTTTTTTATCAAAGCTTTCATTAAGGTTGGGTCTTCTAATGCTTTTCCAAGCTGTATTCCAATATTAGCTATAAAAGTATCTAAAAAATCTGAGAAGAAATCATCTAACATTTTACAAGTTTTATAATCCATGTTCTTTCCATTTAATTCAGCTACAAGTTTACTAAACACTTCTTTCATTTCTCTAACTTTTGTATTTGTTTCTTCATCCATTTTATTTCATCATCAACCCCAGTATTATAAGTGGGGTTACTAATGCACCAAGGAAAAATATAAAGAGATAAACAACCAACTCTGCATGATTACCTATCCATTGTAGAGGTTTCATTTTATTTTTTAACCCCCATTTGTTTAAAAGAAGAAAGAGAGAATGCGTAACCATTCTCCTTGTAAAAATTCATTGTATCTAAAAGGTGTGAAACACCCTTCTTATTCAATACCACATATCGTGGCTTGAATAATCGTCTTATTAAGTTTTTTATTTCCATAGTTATTTAAGGGTTAAGGGGTTTATAAATGTATTGATTTGGCGTTGTAACGTGAAAGTTATATCATAAATTAACTTTTTCTATTAATCTCCTTTTCTTCCATCTTTCAACTCTTCTCTTAGCTAATTCGCAATAATCTTTTCTTGAAAGGTGTGTGTCTCTCCACTTCATTCTGTTGAAACAACTGGGGCAAACTTGTTTACCTCTGTAGTAAGATACGATTGTTAGTTTCTTTTTACATAGGCCTTGACATTTCATTGTCTATTCATTAACTCCCAAAATTCTTGTTCAGATAACCTCATGTGTTTATTAAAAGTATTTTTGTATAAACTTATCCTTCCTTTAATGAAATGAGGATTTTCTTCCAGTATAATTAAAGATTGTTTTAAGAAATCAATTTCTGCTGCTGTTGGCTCATTTAGGTTCTTTTTCTTCTTCTTGAATGTTTTTACCTTATTTTTTAATATTTCAACCTTTTTTTCCATACATTTGATTTCTGCTTCCATAAATTCTTTATTATCATTTAAGATTTTTTCTTCTATTGCTTCTTTAATGAATTCACTTCTAGTTTGATTTGTATCTTTAATTTCACTCATAATTTCTGCAAATAAATCTAATGGAATTCTTGCAGTTATTGGTGTTGTATTTTCTTCTTTTTCCATTTTTATATGCTGTTTTGTTTACAATTGTATACAGGCTTACGTGTAAGATTATTGGATTTACACATAAAACTACTACTACTACTACTACTACTACTACTACTACTACTACTACTACTACTACTATTCAGCTGTATACGATCGTATCGTATACAAAAATTTCTAGTAATAATACCTTTTTCTGAATAATTTAAATAACTGTATACATTTGTATACTTGTTCATTTTACCTCATCTCCATAAACATCCCAACCGTTTCTTTGCTTTCTTGCAAATAATTCTGCTTTTAATTTCCTATCACCAACAAGTTTAGTTATCAACTCTGGAACTACCTCTGGCTTTTTACTATGTTTATCTTTTTTGGTCATAACTATTTGAGAAATAGTGTTATCTAATATTCTCAAACCATTTCCTTTAATTCCTATCAAACATAATTCAGAATTTGATTTTGTGTAATGTCCTATTCCAAAGAAAGGTTTTCCATTTTCATTTAATTTAATCCAATTGAATCCACAAGTTTTATATTCAAATCCCCAAGATTTCATAACCTCTAATCCTTCCTTCAATAATGGAAATGTTACCCATAAAAATAATATTGAATTATCTTTTGGAATTATCTTTTGTTTTTTTAAATAACTTTTAATGTCTTCTAGGCTCATAGTACTATATTCTTCACTAGCTATCCCTTCACCAACATTCCTATCATATTGCCAAGGAGGATCTGCATAGATTATTTCAAATTCCTTTTCTTCAACCTCTTCTTTTTCTTTCTTAATTTTTGCTAATTCTTCCCTTACCTTTATCTGATTGTAAATTTTATTTATTGGTGTTTTTTTCTTTAAATCTTTTCTATTCTGATCATTACCTTTGTCTATAATATATTTTGCTTTGCTTAAACTATCATGAGAATAACCTGTTAGTTTTGAAGCTCTATTTCTTCTTTTATCACTTGTGTCAGAATCTGACACAAGCTGTCCTTGATAGCTTTCCATAGCATTCCAAACAGAAACTGCTTCAATAATATCAAATGGTTTTCCAGTATTCGCACTTGCCTCTACTTCTATGTTATGTTCTGGGAAACGAGTGAAATCTATTTCTTTTCTTTTTAATAAATCAAATGCCTTAATTCTTCTTTCTCCATCAACTAATTTACTATACTTATCAATAACTATTGGAACAATTAATCCATTTTGTTTTATGTTTTCTGCTAACCAGTTTATATCTCCAAAATCTTTCCTAACTCTACTTCCTAATTTTATATCTTTAATTAGTATTTTCATTATCTTTCTCCACTTTTTCTATAAACTCTTGAATAGTTGGGTCTACCTTTTGTGTCTGAAATATAGAAAATTCTATATCTTTTGTATTTGCAATAAAATTATTTTTTGTGAGGTATTTTTTCCATAAAGGAAAATAATAAGAATTAAACATCATATTTCTTCCAAGTCCATTGGGATACTTTTTATCTTCATTAACACAAATCAATCTTAATGCTTCTGCAATATGTTTATTTTCTTTAACCCAACAATATTCATTTCCTTCTGTATCTTCAAGAATGAATCTAACAGTACATTTAGATTGATTATAACCTATAACTCCTCCTTCCTCGTTTTTTATTAAATTAGAATCTCTAGTGTCTTCTTCAAAAATTACGTCTTTAAACTTTAAGAATTTCATGCCCCTTCCTCCCGAACTTTATCAAACCGATCTATTTCCAACCAATCAATATTCTCTCTTTTACCAGCTCTTTGCTCTGGTGCATAAACATCCACAGAAACTTTAACCTCACCAACAAGAACTATTTTGCAAAAGTATATATCTCCATTTAATTTTTTAATAAAAACATTTTGGTTCTCACCAAACCATTGTTCAGCGAGAAGTTGCCATTGAAGAATTTTATTCTTAATATTTTCCTTATCCATGTAAACTCTTTATTTTGAGGGTACTTAAATCTATCTTAAAGTAGTGTTAACTACAAAAGGGTAACACGAAAACGAAAGGTTTATAAGTAGTTAAAACTACAACAAACCATGGAAAAAGTAATAAAGATGTCAGAAGATACATGGATGAAATTGACACATTATAAATATGAACTTGGTGCAAGATCTCTTGATGAGGTCATACAAGCATTGATGAAAATATGTAGTGAAGTAAAACTTGCTAATCAAATAAAACTTGTTAAGAGGAATGCTAACAAATGAAAAAGATGGAGATATGTGTTCAAGAAAAATTGAGATTTGAGTTAGTAAAATTGGACATTAATGACATAATAACCTTTACTTTAGATGATAAACAAATTGTATTGAAAAGAATAAAATGACATCAAAAACATGTGCAAATTGTGGAAAAACAAAAGAAGAAGGACATTGGAATTATACAGATGGAACTTCACTTTGTAAAGAAGGATATGAATGTGGAGGTAAATTTAAACAAGAAAATGATAAAAAGAAAAGAATTTGAAGGCGAAGAATGGCTTAGTTTAGAGTCTATTCAAGAAGCAAGTTATGAAGAGTTAATAGAGGAATTACACAAATGACATCAGAAGATAATAAATCAGAAACTTGTGCAGATTGTGGGCATGAAAAAGGAATACATGGAGTTTATACTGTAACAGAAGGATGTCAGAGTTATGGTTGTAAATGTGCAAAGTTTAAACCTCAAAATCATAGTTCAGCTAGCCCGCGTGCTAATGGTGTGAGCCCAAATAGAGAGGACACCGAGCCAGAAGAAACAGGGGCATACGCTCTAAGTTCTCGAGACAAGCCAATGCAGAAATCTAAGACTTCTGGTTCGGATAATCAAAATCATATTCCTCAAACGCCCTTATACGGCGGGGATGCCGGAGGAGCCAAGCATTCTGAGGACACCGAGCCAGAGGAGTCATTGTTATCTAATCGACCATCTTCTGGTTCGGATGATGCGATATTAAATAAGAATGGTAGTTTAAGTGGGAAGATTCATAGAAAATATTATCATTCATCAACTAATGTTCCTACATATATTATGGTCAAAGATGTCAAAGAAAGTGTTCAGAAGTTGATGGAAGAAATTAAATGGTTAGAGGATGAATGGGAAATTTCAGAAGAGAATTATGAATGTTATGATGATTGGGTAGAATTTAAAAAGAAGATAGATAAAATCTTTGGGAGTGCGTTGATATGAAAACTGAAAAAGAATTAAAGGAAGAAATTGAAAAGTTAATTGATGATGATAATACTATTGAAGATTATTCTGAAACATTAAAAGAAATTGAAGAGACGTTTAAAAGTAAAGGAGACGATATACAAACAGGTATGTTTATTTTGATAAAAGTAGCAAAACTAAAAACCCTTCAAGAAAGAAACACCGAAGTAAAACAGGCGATTAAGAAATTAGAATATGAATGGGTGTTTGAAGACCAAAGAAATAATTTAGTAAAACACATTTTATCCGATTTAAAAGAACTCCTGCAGAAGTTGGGGTTGGATAGAAAATGAAAGAAGAAAACAAAAAAGAATATGAACAATTTGTAAATGCACAATTTGTTATTTTAAGAAAACATTTCGATAGAACAATTCAAAGGACGCTAAATAAATTCCACCAATTAGAAGGAAATGAAAAATAAAGAACTAACAAAAAAGATACACCCATTAACTGAACGGGAAAGTTATAGTATAACCCTAAAACAAGAAGAAAACATTGACCCATTTGAAATCGCCGAATGTTTTAAAAAACAATATCCAAAAGATTTTGCAGTTATTTCTTTTGCAAGAATAATAAAAATGGAACTTGGGATGTTATTTGTTGGATTAAAATTGGGAGGTAAAAAACGAACCATTACAGGTTCGCAATAGATAAAATGGAATTTTTTATGAAGGTGTTGATAATATCAGAATATTTGTTTATGATTATGACAATTATAGGAATATTGTTTCTAGTTTTTACAGATTCATTGTTAGTGGGAATAATGATGATGGTATTTTCTGGAGTTTCTCATTTTTGGATTAGGAAAACAGAACTTGAAGAGGTGCAGTTTTGATAGCGGAGGCGAACATGAAGACTGAAAAAGAATGGTTAAACATTTATCATGAGTGCTGCCATCTATTTGGGAAGAATGGACAGACAGGAAATAGGGTTAGACTAACTCTTGGTCAATTTAGAGATGATGATAATTGGGGATTTATTGAAGTTATTGGATTTAATTCAAAGTTTTTAGCAAGGTTAATTGAGATATGTGAGAAATATGTTTTGGGATTTGATTTTTCTGGTAGATATGAATTTAAGATAAGAGAAAAACAAGAAACTCTTGAGGATGACTTAAATCCGAGCCAAGATGCACCAGAAGAAGTCTGTAAAGATTGCGAACATTATGATAAATGTGATTTTCAACAATATGATGAATGTAATAAATTCTCAAAGAAGAGCTTATGCGAAACTAATCATAGTCCACAGAAGTCCCAGCAAGGTAGACCACTTGTGACTGGACAGAAAGGTCATCTCGGCTCGTCAGTCGAATCTGTGGACACTTCAAAATCAAAAGGTTGTGGGAAAGGAGTATGGTGGTGTGGGATAAAATATAAATGTGGGCAATTTGAAGATTTGAAACATAGTGACCATATTATTTTATGTGATGATTGCAGAAAGAAGAGCAAAAGCGAAACATCAAAAGAATCAAAAATCGCAGATGAAATAAATAAGGATTATGAAAATGAGAAATAAAGTTGCTTTGGAAGATTTCAGGAGGAATTTTTAGAATGGAACAGAGATTAAGTTTTAATCAGGTTGGTTCAGCAAATTCATATGCCATCCATAATCAAAAACAAGAGCTAATAGGATTTGTGACAAGAAGAAGAGTTGGACAATTTATGCAATGGGTTTTGGATATTCCATTGTCCTTGATGAAAGAATGTATTGAACAAAATGCAGATTTAATATTTTCTCCAGGATGCCAAGATGAGATTAGGGAAAAGTGTAAGGAATTAAAATCACATGAGTTAAAAAAGTGCAGAAAAACCAAACAATCCGAAATAAATAAAACAGGAGGAAAAAATGCAATTGAAAAAGATAAAATTTGAACTTGTCGATGAAGGACACGTCAAGATTTTTGCTACATATCCAGATGCTTTGGATGAAGAAAAGAAGATTTTGATTGGGGATATTTTTAGTGAGAAGAAAGGTAATCAACATCTAACTTCTTACTCTGGAAAAAGTAGCATACAGATTTGTGGATTTGATAAGTTAGAAGGAACTTGGTCTTGTGGAAGATTTAACCATAGTCAAGATTGTTGTTTGGTTTGGAACGACATTGATACCTTCTTGAAGAAAAAAGCAGAGGACGATAAAAAGTCCTCTTCATATTCAAAGGACGCATTACTAAAACAAGGAGTAAAAGATGAATAAAAAACAAGGGAAATATTGGTATGAACAATTAGATAGAATGGGATTAACTTTTGGAGGAGTTTTTTTAGGAGCTTTAATGGAATTGACTGGAATTAGAACTCTTGGGATTATTGTGGGCGTTCTTGGATTAATTTGTATCGGAATATTATTGTTTATTATTAAGAAGTACGTTTTAATAAGACAATCCGAACAGGAGAATAAAAAATGATAGATAATATTATAGAAGAACGATGGAGAGAATTTTACTTACCTTATACATTCGGAGAACTTCATAGTCCACAGTTGAATAAAGTGGCTAACCGAATTAAATTGAAGGATAAAAAGCCAGAAGATAATTCTCAGTTGCCGATTGGAAGTGAATCTTCTGGCTTTGATAATCCACTTGAAGAAGAACTTTACATAAAACAGCATAAATATACAACAGAAGAAAATTGAAAATATTAAGATTACTTATTGGTGCAGCAATCCTTTTCATAACCTTTAAAATAGGCCTAACAATTCATTATGTTTATTCTGCAATTCTTCTTGTTGCCGGATTAATCCTGGTCTTAACTTCTTTTGGGAGAAATAAAAAATGAGAGAATACGAACAAATATTTTTAGTGTTGTATTGTAAGAATTGTAGTAAAACAATTGATAGATTTCAAAGAGAACAAATCTCAGATAGAAAATTTGTATCACACGTAAACGAACCAAACAGATTTGTTTGTAGCACCTGTGGAAGATTCTATAATATTTCAAACAAGAAGATAAAACATATTCAATTAAATAAAACGGAGGTTACAAAAAATGACAATCTGTAAAGAAATAAAATTTAAAGAAGAATCTAGATTTCCTATAAAGTTTCAAGTTGAAATTGAAATAGAAGATCAATCGTATTTAGATAAATCTATAAGTGATTTGAAAAAGTGTGATGAGACAAATTGGGTAGAACAATTAAGAGAAATCTTAGAATCAAAATGATTTTAAATAAAATGGAGGTTACAAAAAATGACATATGAAGAAGTTTCAGATCCATTAGTTTGGACGTATGAAAACGATGGAGACTTTATTGAAGGTGTACTTGTTGGTAAGCAACCAAATGTTGGACCAAACAACTCTTGGATATACACTATTGAAACACCAGAAGGTGTGAAAAGTGTCTGGGGAGCAACAATTCTTGATTCAAGGATGGTTGCTGTTAAGGTTGGAGATAAGTTGAAGATAACTTACAAAGGTCTTGGCGAAGCAAAGAGCGGACATAACGCACCTAAAGTTTTCAAAGTAGAAGTAGATAAAGAATAAATTAATTAATTTAACTTGGGGCGAAAGCCCCATTTTTTTTCATGTAAACAAAAAACAAAAAGATTTTTAAATTATGCTTCTCTACACAATCTTATGAGAAAGGGTGTGTTTTTTACAATAGCAATTTTATTTTCTATTTTAATTCTATCTCCGTTAATAACCGCTCAACCTCCATTTATACAAGAAGGAGTTTTTACGGAGGGTTATGAAATAAAGATTCCTCCTTTTGGGGTTCTAAAACAAGGTAGTGATTTTGAATTTAGCTTTCATGTTTATAATATTTCTGATGGAATTCCTGTAGGAAACTCCACAACAATTTGCCAACTTCATTTATATAATTCAACAGGCAATCATCTTTTTATTGATACAAACATTCCTCATTCAGACGATGTTGGTATTCCTAACGATTGGGACGTTATTATTGATGGAAACAATTTCTCACTAGTTGGAGATTATGCTTATTTAATTCAATGTAATTCTTCTTTTTTGGGTGGCTTTGATTCTGTTGAATTTCAAGTAACTTCCACAGGAAGACTATTAAAAACGTCCGATTCAATAAATTATTCTATTTTAACATTGGGAGCGTTATTCTTATTCTTACTTTGTCTTTACGGAGGAATGGTTTTACCTTTTAAGAATGAAAGAGACGAAGAACAAAAAATAGTATCTGTAGAAAAACTAAAATATTTCAAAGTTGGACTTATATTTTTATCGTATGTATTCTTTGTTTGGTTCTTGAATCTTCTTTTAACATTATCAACAAACTTTTCAGTCTTAACACAATTCACTAAGTTTTTTGAAGTAATCTTTTCAGTAACAAATACTGTGAGTTTAGCTTTATTTGTTCTTATGTTATTCTTAATGTCTGTTTTAGCCTGGAAAGATTTGCAACTAAAGAAGTTATTAGACAAAGGAATATCCCCAGATTAAAATGGTAAAAGAAAAAACCGACAAAATAACACGGGTAGATAAGAGATTTAACGAAGAGATTGAAGATATAAAAGAAGAGAGAATTAAAAGGCTAATAGACATCACTCCTTCTTCCACAAGAAAACTAACTTCTTTAATTCCAAAGCACAATTTATGGAAAAAAATAAAGAAGGATATAATAAATTTGGATTTTAAGAAAGAATGATTATTCTTGTTAACAGAAATTACGCTTATAAACTATAAATACTATTTAAACAATATGGGAAAAATAATTGTGAAGGTCAGAGTAAATAAAAAGACTAATCAAAAAACAGTAACTATTCCTAAAGAAGAGAAAAAAATAAAAAAAGGAGACCATGTTTTAATAACAAAAGTAAAATGAATAAAAGAGGAATAGCCACAGAACATTTATTTTTATTTATCGTTTTAGCCTTTGCAGCAATCCTTTTAATAGGATCTTTTTTGTACAGTTACAATGTTTTAACTAACAGTTTATTAGATTCAAGTATTAGCATGGTTGGTTCGGTTAATTTAACAGAAGCAACAGAGAATACCATTGGACAAATAAACACCGGAATGTTGAAACACGCAAACATAGTTGCGATATTTTTCTTATTTGGAATGGTGATAGCCATGTTCCTTTTAGCTTATTTGACTAGGGATCAAAACCCTGCAATCTTCTTTGTGATAGATATTATAGTTATAATCTTTGCTTATATTTTAGCTGTTTACATTTCTAATTCTTATGAAACAGTTTTGACTAGCATCCCATTTAGTTCCATATTCACAACCAACTTAAATTTAGCAACAACTTTCCTTTTGCTTTTACCTAAGATTACTGTGATTACTGGAGTGATAGTAATGATTATATCTTATAGTGCAATTCCAAAATCAAAGGAAGAAGAGGTTGGAGGTTATTAAAATGAAAAAGATATTATTAACTTTTATAATTGCAATGTTTTTGATTAGTTTTGCTTCTGCACAATTTTTAAGCGTTGGGGATTATTCTTCAGATGATTCTGAATTTGAAATTGTTAATTTTCTTGGACTAGGAAGAACTCTTTCAACTGCAAAACTTCAAACACCTTACGATGAAGTTAGAGAAGTGTTTGTTAAGTATGTTCCAATTGGAAAAGATATAGTTGTAATGCAAATAGAAATAGAAAACTTTGAAGGAAATTATAAAGATGCCATTGGTAAAACTACAATTGTGAATATGAGATTAATGGGAGAAGTGCAAAAAGATTTCAAGTGGGTTTATGCAATTTATGAAGACGTAGAAGTTGATACGTGGGAAGATGTTTGTAACACCATTATGAATGTAAGTTCTCCAACAGGAAAAAGCACAAACTGTTTAGAAGAAATAACTGGAACTCATTTAGAAAAACAAGTTGTTAGGTGGGAAGAATTAGGAAAAGACATTCCAAAAGGAAAAATTACTATTGGATTAATGACCGATGTTAAGGAAGGAGATTATTATGATGCAATCCCAACTTTGTTTGGAAAGGAAATAAAAGAGTGGGCTGTCTGGGAAGCGACTGTTATTGATGCTAATGGAGTTGATTTGAATAATGCTGTAGCAGATAGCGGTAATAATGGAGAAGTGGTACAAATGAATTATGATGCAAGGTTAATGTCTTTTACTTTTTCCGCACAAAGCACAGCAAGTAACTGTTATTTATTGGATGCAAATACTAATTTAACAATAATGGAAGGAAGTTTATCTGGGACTAATTGTAGTTTTTCTCCAACATTTCCAGAACTAACCCAAGATAGGCATTATTATTTTATGACTAACAATACAGGAGGTTGGACGCATGATCAAAGAGATGTATCTCCTCCTGCAAAGTTTAATGGAACTGCAGTTTTCTGGGAATATGGACTTAGTAAAGGAGTTCCCAATGGTAATATTTGGTATGAAATAGAAGTTGTTTATACTCAGAGAGAACTCGCAGAATCTCCCCCAACAGTTACAATTCAATCTCCACAAAATACAACGTTTAATACATTCATAAATCACACCTTAACTGCAACAGATTTGGATACACATGTTAGTTCTTGTTGGTACTCTTTAGATTTAGGATTTACTAACACCACAATGATAAACGATTCTTTTACTATTTGGAATTTTACAGAATCTTCTATACTTGCAGATGGAGGTTATTTAGGTCAGTACTATTGTAATGATACTTTAAACCAAGTAACAAATAAGAATGTTTCATTTGCTGTTGATACAACTGATCCATTTGTAAATGTTACGTTTCCTAGGGGAGCAATAGATTATCAGTTGAATTCAACAAACATAACTATAAACTGGTCTGTTTCAGATTTAAGTTTACAAAATTGTTTTTATGATTATGCAACGGTAAATGTAACAGTACCTTGTGCGGATAATAATGTGAGTATAAATATAACGTCTCATGTAAATTCTAATTTAACTCTTTATGCCAATGATACTGCACAAAACCAAGCGAGTAATTTTACTAGTTGGCTTTATAGGGTTTTTGAAGTTGGACAGACGTTTTCCGCAACAACGGTTGAAGGTTCAACAGAAACGTTTGTTAATACAATAATTCTTGGAGAAGGAGAAACAATAACAGAGATTAACTTTAATTATAATGGAACAGATCGATCTGCATCCAGTACAAGTTTGGGGGATAATAAATTTAATTTATCTGCGAGTTTTATAATTCCTTCGGTATCTACTGCAACAAATATAACATTCTTTTGGAAGGTTAGTTTATCTTCTGGGCCAATAAATACAACCGAAAGAAATCAATCAGTAACTGATGTTTCAATAGACGACTGTTCCTCTTTTACAAATGTTATTTTTAACTATACTCTCATTGATGAAGAAACACAGGAATTTATAACAAATTCTGCTGCAAATGAAACAGTCATAGAAATAGATATACAATTGTTCGATCAGACTAAAGCAATCAAAATTTTAAATTTTTCAAAAAAATATGAGAACATAAATCCAGCAAGAGTTTGTTTAAGTGTGAATTTAACAGAAGAAATAATTTATGCTGTTGATTCTACTGTGAAATATGAAGCAGCAAATTATAGTATAGAATATTATAACATTCAAAATTTCCAATTGAAAAATGCGACAATTCCACAGAACATAAATTTGTTTGATTTAAAATCTGTTGATGCCACAGAATTCCAAATAACATTTAAAGATGCAAATTTTGTTATCGTAGAAGATGCTGTTATTCAAATAAACAGACAATATGTTTCAGAAGGAGTGTTTAAAACAGTTGAAATTCCTAAAACAGATTCAAACGGTCAAACTGTAGCTCATCTTGTAGAAAAAGATATAGTTTATAATATGATTGTCTTAAAGGAGGGTGCAATAATTGGAGTATTTAATAATAAAATTGGATTTTGTGAAGATGTGTTAATTGGTTCATGTTTTATAACATTAAATGCCATAGAAGCTGGAGAGCAATCGTATGATTATAACGAAGACATAGCACTATTTTATGATTTTAATTATAATAAAACTTCTAGGGTTTTACAGTTTGATTTTTCAACTACTGATGGAAGCGTGAAAAATGTTACGTTGTCTGCATTAAAAATTGACCAATTAGGGGACACAATAGTTTGCGATGGATTTTTAGTAAGTGCTTCTGGGACTATTCTATGTGATGTTCCAATTTCTGTAGGAAATGAAACAATTATTGTTTCTATATTTGTGGATACTGATTTAAAGATTAATACTTACATAGAAACAGGAACAGAATTTGATTTGGGTGATGCAGGATTCTTTTTAATGTTCTTTTTAGTTTTATCTTTAGCTTTAATGATGACTGCATCAAAAACAGGTGTTATCATTGGTGTTGTTATAGGATTTATTGCTGGTTCTTTATTATCTTTCATACAGGGAGGAATCTTGGCTATTGGGAGTTCAGTAGTATGGTTAATAATCATGGGAATAATTTTAATATATAAATTAAGTAGCCAAGGAGAAACATAAATGGTAACATCATTAAGAGAAGTGTTTATAAGTTTTGCATTAGTAGGAATTATAGTGTTCGCTACAATATCCTTTATAGTTTCAACACAAACACAAAATAATGTCGAGAATACAATTTTAGAAGATGATATTATTTTTAAGGTGTATAACCAAACAAATACTACCTTATTATCTTTTAGAGATAATGCGTCTTCCCAAAAAGGAAACTTTGAAAAAGAATTTCCAGAAAGAGGTTTTGGTTCGTTAATAATTTTTGCAATAGTGGGCGTTGGACAAACATTTACGGATATGATTCTTGGAGTTTATAATGTATTCATCATTCTTCCATCTAGATTCTTACAAATTCCTCCACAAGTAATTAGTGCGATTACTGCGATTTTAATAGTAACTTTAGTATTATTAGCTTGGAGGGTTTACAGGGTAGGAAGTTAAAATGACATACACACAATTAGAAAATATTACAGATTTGGGTTTAAAATCCTTTTTACAATTCCCTAGTATAGACACTCCGATATTTTATCCAGTTTTATTATTTGCAATATTTTTGGTGTTTGCATTGTCAACATTTTTTAGAGAAATAAGCAGAGAAGGAAAGGGAAATTTCATATCTTCATTAGCTGTTGCAGGATATGTAACAACAGCAATGGCAGTTATCTTTAGTTTATTGGAATTAATCCAAGTTCAGATAGTTGTGTTAGTGTTAGTAATTTCAGTAGTTTTCCAAGTAATCTTCTTGTTAACCAAAAAACAATAAAGTGTTAACACTTATACTCGTTTATAAATTGGTTTATCTTACTTATTATAATATAGGTGAAAGGAGGTAATATATCGATATGGGTGCTGAAAAAGCTTTGAAAGGAGCAGAAATGGTGTTTATGGCTTTACTTACTATAGGTTTGATAGGATTGTTATTCTTGATAATTTATGGAAATTTGTCAACAAATCTTGGATTTGCAACTGATACTCTAGGATTTAATAATACAGAAGCCGTAATTGGAAATTTAACATCTGGTGCAACACAATTCTTCACATTCTCTAATGTGTGGTTTATACTTACAGCAATTACAATCTTGATTGGAATTGTTTTAGGAGTAATTTCACTTGTTAGAAGAACTTCTGGTGGAGGAAACTTTTCGAACTAGATTCTAAATGGGAGCAGAAAGAGCATTGAAAGGAGCTGAGTTAGTATTTATGGCTTTGCTTACCCTAGGTTTGATAGGATTGTTATTTTTGATAATTTATGGAAATCTTTCTGATAATTTAGGATTTACTCGTGAAACTGCATCTTTCTCGAATCAGACTATTAATCTAAGTGCTATTGGTGAAATCCCGGCAGATGCTCAAGGAAGAGTTAGTGGAGCATTGTCTTCAGTTGTATTAACTAATGCAACAGGACTGGGGGAAGTTATTGATAGTGGGAATTATACTGTAGTTGGAGTTTTAATAAATTCTAGCGGTGTTACAGGAAGTTCTCAGTATTTAGATCATAATGCAAATGTAACGTATGTGGTTTCTTTTGCTGGAGCTGGAGAGAGAAATACGGAAGATGTGATTGGAAATTTAACATCTGGTGCAACACAATTCTTCACATTCTCTAATGTGTGGTTTATACTTACAGCAATTACAATTTTAATTGGAATTGTTTTAGGAGTAATTTCACTTGTTAGAAAGACAGGTAATGGAGGAGTTGGGAATGAATCCAGAGGGTCTCAATTTTCAAGTTAAGCAGTAATTTTGTCTCGATGATTCCCTTGGTAGCGGGATAGAGACCTTTTTTTATTTTTCTTTTTTATTTTTTTTTGTTAACAGAAACGAAAACGTTTATAAATAACGAATTGCTAATTTTAGTATGGGTGTAGCGGGTGATATTTTAGGCAAAGCAGGAATTGATTTACCCTCCGGAATAGGTGGAGGAGCTGGAAATATCATTCAAGGTTTTGTTTTTTTAATAGTTCTTGCAATTGTTGGTGGAGGAATTGCTTATTTCATTTCAAATAGAAAACAATACAATAAAACAATACATATTTTTGAAGAGGTTGCTGGAAAAGCAATTCCAACGACAATTGATAAAGCTAAAGAAATTATTCTTCCTGGAACTTCTATAAGAGCTTACTTTTTACAGAAGAAAAAAGTTTTTCTTCCACGACCTTCGATTCAAACAGGTATTGGCCATTACTGGTTTTTTATAAGAAACGATGGTGAATGGATTAATGTTGGACTGGAAAATTTAAATAAAAAATTAACAGACTTGAATATTCATTTTGACCATACAGATATGAGAATGGCGAATGCTTCTTTAAAGAAACTCATTGAAAAGAATTACAAGAAGCTTAACTGGATGAAAGAATATGCTCCTTACATTGCAATAGGAATTTTAATTCTTATTTTAGGAATTGTTGGTTTCCTTGTTTTGAATCAAGCCCAAAAACTTGTTGGAGGACTTGCTTCTGCTGTGTCTTCCAATACAGAAGTTATTGAACAAATGGGGAAAATGCTGGTGAGCGTAGATAACATTTATACTGGAAGCGGAATTAGGAGTGTGTGATAGATGGGAATCTTTGTTAAGTTTCAAAATCGTAAGTTGAAAAAAACAGCTATTAAAAAAATAAGAGAACAAGACTTAAAATTTATTATAGATGGAAAACCTGTGAGCCTTGTTGATCAAATTGATAAAGAATTAGCAAAAAATAAGAAACAAGAAG
>SDBT01003790.1_pt1 | contig 25995 bp, 41 predicted proteins | sample 2277101 | NCBI WGS metagenome assembly SDBT01 (sample SAMN10404973, study PRJNA504765) | marine sediment metagenome | isolation source: marine sediment core GS10_PC15, 103 cmbsf | place: Arctic Ocean: Southern Knipovich Ridge | collected 2010 | reverse complement strand
GTAAAGGAAAAGTTGATATTAGGGTTGTAGATTTTATGAAAGAGGGAGTTTATTCTTCTAAAGATGCAGTGATAAAAAGTTCTATAAAATATCCTATCTTTGGAAGAGGAAAGATTAGTAAAGCCATAGTAGATAGAGGAGGTTTTGAAATACCATTTGAGACAACGAAACTTTATGCAACAACTGGTGAGGGATACATATCTCCTTCTAGTTGGCAGGATGTTAAGATTATTAAGTCTTATAAAAAATCTCCATTTTGGTCGGAAGTTATGGGTAAGGAATATGGGAAAACGTCTCTTGATTTTTCTGGGTCATATGGAGATAGGGGATACAAAGCATTTAAATTTGGTGGAATATCTAAAACAGTAGGGAAAGAAACATCTTTCATATCTGGAGAAATATCTAAATTCAGGCTATCCCTAAAGGACTTAAAAATTTCTGGATTATGGAAGCCGCAGGCATATGGAGAAACACTAGTAAAAGGAAGTGATGATGTAGCGTATAAAGGGTATACTTCTTTTATGGGTGCTGGTGGACGTAAATCATCTACTCAATTAATAAAAGATATAACGAAATCCTCTCAAAAGCAAATTTCTAAACAAGCTACAAAGCAAGTATCAGAAACTAAATCAATTTCAAAAATAGTTGGAGAACAATTTGGAGGACAGAGTTTTGTACCTGGGCAAAGATTTTCTGGACAAGGATTAAAGGTAAGCACGTCTGTAATCCCTTCTGTGTCTATAGTAACAGGGATAGCTGCCAAATCCGCTTTAAACATTAAATCAATTCCTAGCTTATCTGCACGAACAAAAACGATAGTTAGAGAAACTACCAAACCCGTATCTGATGTTTTTTCTATTACATCTCCATCATTATCATCAAAGACTGGACAAGATTTCATTGCAAAAACTGCACAAAGATCATCAACTAGATTAACTCAAACACAAGCTCAACGGACAGCAATGTCTCCACCACTAACAACTTCTGCGTTGTTTTCAAGTATCCCTGTGGTAGGAGGAGGCGGAGTACCAAAATGGGCATGGCTCCCTTCTTATGCTCCAGTAATTACTAAGGTAAAAAAACAACAAGGATATATTCCACAAGCGAAAACTAAAGGTGGCAAGTGGATGAGTTTATCTAAGAAACCAATGAGTAGGAGTGCTGCATTATCTAGGGCGGCAAGAGCATCAGATAACACGACATCAGCACAGTTCAGAATCAAAAAAAGGAAAGGTAAAATTGTTCCTAGCCGTGATGGATACTTTAGTTCTACACAAAACAAATATAGACCTTATAGAATAAAGAAAGGTAAGAAGATAGAATTACATAATCAATTCATAGAAAAGAGAGGAAGAAGAATAGATACAAGAGGGGAGAAGTCTGGACTTAAGTTAGCAAAATATGTTAAACAACAGAATTGGTTAGCACCAGCAAAAAAGAAATCTAAAAAGAAAGGAGCTATTAAGAAGTCCCCCTGGTTGTACTAATGGCAAGACCTAAAAAATTACCAACAAAAGTTGTAAGAATAAATGCGATTACTCTACTGAAAGAAAAAAAGAAGGCTAAGAGAAAAGGAATGTCTCTTCCTGATTATTTGAATTGGAGGTTATCTAGATGATATTAAATAAGGCGCAGGCACCAGTAGCAGGAATAATATTTATTGTTTTAATCTCATCATTCGCAATATTTTTATTATTTGTAGGATACATCGGTAACACCGTTGCCACCGAATTACAAGAGAAGATAGGTATAACTCAAGAGATAAATGATTCTCTTCAGACAACAATAACCGCTTCTACAGTAACGGTTAACACCATATGGTATATCTTATTCGCAGGATTACTTCTAGGATTAATAGTTCAAGCTATGATGGCTCAATACTATCCAAAGGTTATGGTTCCGGTATTTATACTAACGTTAGTAATATCGGTAATTTTAGCAATAGTATTAGCGAATGCTTATGTAGAAATATATAACCAAACAGAATTAGCGAGTACTAGTGTATGGCAATCTGGGATATATTTCGTGATGTCTAAGTTACCTTACTTGGCAGTTATAGTAGGATTGTTAGCGATAGTTATTATCTTCACTCGTGATGGTTCAGTAAGTGCTGGAGGAGGTGTAATAAACTAATATGAAAAAATATTGTAAGTGTGGATGTGGAGAAGAAATAACCAGTAAGTGGCAGAGATATCAAGAGATAAATTATATTAAGGGACATGCAAGAAGAGGAAAAAAGAATTCAGTAGAACATAATTTATCAATATCAAACGCTAATAATAAATCAATAAAAGTAAATTGTTCATATTGTAAAAGTAGGATTCTTAGGAAACCATCTAAATTGAAAAAGTTTGATAAATATTATTGTGATACAAACTGTTATGCTAAGAGTTTAATTGGTAGAAAGCTTCCAAAAGAACAAATTGAAAAGGCGAGATTAAAAAGAATTGGGCATGAAGTCTCTGAAGAAACAAGAAAGAAAATATCGTTTGCTAATTCTGGGAAAAAGAATGGTATGTTTAGAGAAGATAGTGATATGAATATAAGAAAAATAATAAGAAAGAGAGATAACTTTATTTGTCAATTATGCGATATGCACCAAGAGAAAAATAAAAAAAGTTTAGATGTTCACCATATTGATTATAATAAGAAAAATAACTTAGTTCAGAATCTTATATCACTATGCCATTCATGCCACGCTAAAACAAATAAAAGTAAAAGACCCTTTTGGATAAAACATTTTCATTCAATACTAAATAATAATTATGGATATATATATTCAGACAATGAAAGTATTGTATTAAATTTAATGGAGATAAATAATGAAATGGAATAGGAAATGTAAGGTAAAGAAATCTTGGATAAAAGCGGAACTTGATGAGCATGGACATTTATTTAAAAAGGGACGCAAGATAAAAATGGCAAAGAAGATAGCTATAGATCATGTAAAAGAATTGGGGTGTGGATATTATCCAGAGCTATTAAAAATGGAAAGGAGATTAAAAAAGAAATGAAGAAGATATTTATGTTTTTACTGTTAGGGATGTTTTTAATTAGCTTTGCTAGCTCGATAGAATTGCAACCAATAAAAAAGATAGGATATGATTGGGATAACGAAGAACAATTTACAAAAGACATAACTACTTCTAAATATGGGAAGTATGAAATAAGGAATGCTGTACTAGGATTGAGTTGGTTTCAATATGGACACGTTGCAGATATAGAACTTAAAAATAATTCAGACGTATGTGGTGAGGATTGTTTTGCAGAGAAAGAAGTAATACTTTATAACGATGGAATTTTAGTAGATGAAGTTAGTTTTGAGACACTACAAGGAGATGGAAGTTGGGAATATCAACCGATAAGGAGTTACCAGTTTAGTTATCAAGGAGAGATTCAAGATTATAGAACAGAGTGTAGTGAAGTAGGGCAACAGCCTAATGGGACTATTATAGAAGAATGTATTCAGGTGGAAGATGGAACTCACGTAGGGAAAATAAACTATAAAGAAGGGGAGGTGGTTAGGGCTGGTACTTACTTATTGAGACTAGATGGTAGTAAAAAACCTAGTAGAACGGTTGACTGGAAAATTAAAACTAACGGGATTTGGACTAATGAATGGGCAACATGGGGGAATATTACTTTGGGTGCGGATGCAGAAGTCCTGCTAAACTCTCCAAATGATAATAATGTTTCTCTAACTAGTGTAGTTGAATTTAATTGTTCAGCAAATATCACTGGTGGATCATTTTTGGGAAACATGAGTTTATATACAAATGAAAGCGGAGTTTGGGAAGCTAAAAATTCAACAACTTTTGAAGATATAATAGGGGGTGAAGGATTAGTTTCATATTATGAATTAGACGAAGCAAGTGGGAATGCTGCAGACTCTGTAGGTTCAAACACTGGGATAGCAACAGGTATTACTTATGGGAATAGTGGTATTATAGATGATTCTTTTACTTTTGATGTCGGTTCAAGTGATAATGTAAATACAACATTCACGCCATCGGGAACAGCAGTAACATATAATGCTTGGATATATTTTACAAGTACTCCAGAAGGTACTCATAGAGTAATGTCTAATTTTGAAACAGATGCTGGTTTTTTATTATCTATGTCTAGTGGAAATATTCTTGCAAGAAGAGGGGACGGGGGTGCAATTGATACTGTAACTTCTACTTTTGATTTTACAGATAATGGAACTGAAGATACATGGTATATGGTTACTGGAACTTGGGATGATGCAACACATGATTTAAAGGTTTATGTTAATGGGCAATTAAACGGAACACTTAATGATGCTGGAAATATAAATTTTGGGAATAATAATACACTAATAGGTAATCGTCCAGATTTAGATAGGGGATTCCCAGGAAGAATAGATGAGGTAGGTATTTGGGATGTATCTTTGACTGATTCAGAGATTTTAAGTTTATATGATGATGGAATAGCAGGAGATAGGCCAACTATTGGAAGCACTACGTCTAAAACTCAAACGTGGAATAGAACAATATCAGAATCAACCTTATGGACCTGTCAAGCATGTGATAGTGATGGAGATTGTGGATTTGCAACGTCAAATAGAACAGTGTCTATAGACACATCAAAACCAATAATAGTTGTGGAAAGTCCTGTTGGAGCATTAGGATATGTTTTGGTTGGTGGAAATGAAACATTAAACGTCACATTCACAGATATAAACTTAGACACTTGCTGGTATGATTATAATGGAACAAATTATACAATAGATGGATGCGTAACTGGTATTAAAAATTCAACAAACTTTATCATAGAAATTGGGAATACAAACATGACTGTTTATGCAAACGATTCATTAGGAAACATAAATTCCACTTTCGTTGACTGGAGCTATAATTTAACTGAGAACTCACAGACATATCCCTCAACCTCCTTAGAATCTGCTACAGAAACATATACTGCAAATCTATCATATAATAGTTCAAATTATGCAGTCATAACTGGTATATTAACACTAAACGGAACACAGTATTTAGGAACCAGAACTGGAACTGGTGATAGTGCTATTCTATCCGCTAACGCTGTTATGCCCTCTGTTTCAGAAGAAACAAATTTAACTGCCTATTGGACAATTGGTTTAACTGATGATAGCGGAATCATAAGCTATAATTTAACTTCGCATAACGTAACGGTCAGTATCATTAATCTTAGTTTATGTGGTTCTCCGTTGACTGTGCCATTCTGGAATTTTACAATATTAAATGAATCAAATTCTGTAGAAATTAATTCAACATTTGAGGTAACATTTTCTGTTAAGCAAACTGGATCTACTACTGCTAATGAATTTTCATTTGCAGATACAACTGGGGTTGAATCTACTTTTGATTTTTGTCTATCTCCCTCTACAGAAAGCTATACTATCGATTCAAGTATTAAATTAACGAAGCCTGGTTTTGTAGATAAATTCTATAATTATCAGAGTGTTGTTGTTAGTAACGCTACCCGTACAGATAACTTATATATGTTGGCAACTGAGGACTCTACATCTTTTATAGTACATGTTGTTTATGTAGATTCATCTGATGTAATTGGTGCAGAGGTTAATGTTCAAAGATATTATCAGGGTTCTGGAGAATGGGTAACTACAGAAATATTAACCACTAATTATATTGGTGAAGCTGTTGGTCATTTACTTTCTGAAGATGCCGATTATAGATTTAATGTTTCTGTAGATGGAGTAAATATTTTTACTTCTTCTGCAACTAAAATAACTTGTGCTGTTTCTCCATGCACCGTAACCTTGACAATCCCGATAGATATACCAACAGGTGTTGAAACAATAGATGATTTTACATCATCACTTATGTATAGTGGTACTACAAATATTTTCACCTACACTTATTCAGATACATCTGGAGATTTTAGTTCTGCTAGATTATATGTTGTTGGGATTTTTCCATCTAATTCATCACAGAATGTTGTCTGTAATGAAACTAAAACTGATTTCTCTGGGGTTATAACTTGTGATACCACCGGACAGATTAATGGTACATACCAAGCAAGTGGATATTTAACTAGAACCACAGAAGTATTAACAAAAAGAATCAATGGAGTTCTTGGAACTAATATTTATAATGCCATGGGACTAGATGGGGTTCTCTGGGCATTTTTTATTATGATAGCAATGATTATGATTGGAGTTAATAGGCCCTCTCTAGCTATTATATCTGGTACTATTGGATTACTACTTATTGGGTTGCTACAGATAATAAACATAGGGGCGATATCTATGATATCCGTTACGTCTATTGCTATAATATTATTAATGAGGGTGGGTAGAGAATGATGAATAAAAAAGGGGCATTGGTATTAAGAGACATGGTTTTTATGATGATGATTATGAGTGCTATCTTTGTACTGGCTGGATTGTATGTTGGTGATATGGCTAATAATTATGGTAATACAAACATGACAAATGAATGGGCAATAACAGGTACAACATCGTTGGCCAACTCTACTTTCTACAATGTTGGTGATGGTGTGGCAGAAACTGGTAGCGAATTGGGGTCAGACTCAACTGGTATCTGGTCGTTGATAGAAGGTGTGGGAAATACATTAAAGGGAATAGGTAAGGCATTATTTATGGTATTAACTGCTCCAAACACTGTAGGAGATTTAGTTAGTGCGACACTAGAAGATATGGGTGTCAACTCATCAGTTGCAAGTATAATTAATTATTTAATAGTGATAGTGCTATGGGGTGTAATAATCTTTACGATCGCGTCCGCATTTTTACGTGGCGGAAAATTGTGAGAACAGAAAAAATGGAAAAAACAAAAATATGCAAATGTGGGAGAAAATTTAGTTATCCTAGTTGGGCAAAAAGAAAATATTGTTCACAAATATGCTGCAATAAATATAGAAGTTTTCATATTGGAAATTATACAAAAGGCAGAACTCCATGGAATAAGGGTAAGAAGGGATTGCAAGTAAGTTATAGAAAAGGAAAAACTTGGAATTCAATTTGGGGAGATGAAAAATCATCTGACATGAAAATGAATTTAAGAAAACAAAAATATAAAGGTAATGTATGCCTTAATACAGATGGATATTACAGAAAGAGATGCCCAAAAACTGGCAAACAATTCCTAGTTCATCAACAAATATGGAAGGATAATAATATAGGCTACATACCTAAAGGATTTTGTGTTCACCATTTAGATGGGAATAAATTAAATAATGATAAAAACAATCTATTGTTATTGGATTTCAAGACACATACAAAACTACACCACATAGGAAGAATACATACAATAGAAGCTAAAAGAAAAATGAAAGATGTTTGGAAGAATAGGAGGAATAAATAATGTTATTATACGAACCGCCAACAAATGTAACGACAGCAACCCAGATGATTGCATGGATAAATGGAACGACTTCATTATGGTTATTCCAGGGTATAATAAGTATAGTCTTTGTAATATCTTTGATTACGATGCTTAAGAATCCACAAAATACTGCGTCAAAGTCCTTCGCTGCGGCTTCTTTTGTGACAATGTTGATTTCAGTGATGGCTAGGGTGTTGGATTTAATCCCTACTTACTTCATGAGTATATGGATTGTTTTCACTGGATTGGCTGCAATATGGATGTATGTGGAGGGAACACAATGATAAAAGGATATTTAAATATAAAGATGGTGGTATTATAGAATGGTGAATAAATTAACTGTAGTTCTGTCTTCATTATTTATATTTACGATGATGATTTCTTCTACTATGGCACTTGAAACAGATATTGGTACCAAGAAGTTAGATGATTGTATAGACTTGATTCAAACATGTGCTGATTGTAGTTATGTATATTTTACATCATATACAATGCCAAATGGGACAAGAACAGTTTGGGAAGTTCCCGCAGTGCAGAGTGGAGTTTCATTTACATATTATAATTGTAGTCTTACTAATTATACAGGAACTTATATAATTGATGGGCATGGAGATGTCGGAGGAGTTGATACGGTTTTTACTTATACTTATGATGTAACGACTACGGGGAATGCTACTCCAGAAGGAATGCCAATGTTTCAAATGGGAGTTATAATTATAATCTTTGCAACAGCTTGTTTCTTATTATATCTATCAACTGCTATGGAAGAAGTTGGATTTAAGATATTCTTCTTACTAACCTCTTTAGTATTCTTAATGTCTACGATGATTTCTGCTTATATGATTTCTGCAGATGGGAATGTGGCCGCAGCTACTAATGCGACGACATTGGCGTTGGTGTCTGTTCTTGGAGCTATTTTATTCATAATATTTATATACATATTGATAAGACAAACAGTAAAGGCACTTGATATGTTTAAGATAAACAAAGGGTTGAAAATGACTCCAGGATATAATGTGGGAACTGGTGCGAAGGTTGCTGGGATGAATCCAAGAAGAGGATATTAAAATTTAAGAATGGCGAATATAAATATAGAATTTTTAGAAGAGACTATATCGGTAGATAAAAAAATAGACGCAGAGCATTATGCTACTGGTTACTTTAAAGAACTTGGATGGAAAGTTTGTTTCTCTAAAAAAATAAACTCTGAAGAGAGAAAATTAAGTAGAAAATATTCTGGTGGATATAGTCCAAGGTTAGTTGAAATAGCGTTTTTATATGATAAATATCATGGATTAAAGGAATGTGTTCAAGACAGTTTAGGGGTCCCAGATCTGGTAGTATTTAAAGATGATAAATTTAAATTTATTGAAGTAAAAACTAATTCAGATGGTCTTAGTGGTGACCAATTAAATTGGATGAAGAAACATAACGATGTAGATATTGCTGTTTTTTATCTTAAACAAAATATTATTAAAAAATGAAAAAGGAAATAAAAGTTATAAGGGCAAGAAAATCTTTTGTTACGGATTGTTTAGATGTCATTATAGAAGAAGAGGAAGAAAGAGGAAGAGATGACACAAGTTATGCTACTGCAACAGAAATTTTAAGGAATAGGATTATGGCTGCTGGTGGATTAAAGTCTAAAAAATAAGACGTTATGTTATATTATGTTTAGTTACTACCTGTGAATAGGGATATTTAAACAATTCTTCATTTAGTTTTTTATGCAGACTTATATCAACGTAGAAGGAGGTAAAAATTAAATGAGAAAGTTAACTTTAAAGAAGAAAGGAATGTCCATTGGTGATATGTACCCAGCAGTTTTGACAATTGTTTTGGTAGGTATCGTTCTTGGAGTTGGATTATATGTACTTAGTACATTCCACGACCAGATAGCAACTGATTATTCTGGTTCACAAAACGATATTAACACAAGTACTGGAACAACAACTGTAACAGATGCGTCTTTAACAGAGTTTAATATGACTAACGTGGTAGCTATTAATGCTACGGCTGGTGCTTCATATACAAACTTTACAGTTACTGGTGCTGGAGTTATAACCTGGGGATCTAATATTGCTGACAATATTACACTAGCTAACATAACGTATACATATACGTATGATGCGACTAACTCTCCAGAAGAGGCGATAACTACAACTACTGCAGGATTGGCAACATTTGCTGATTGGATTGCTATAATTGTTGTTGTAATTGCTGCGGCTATTGTGCTAGGTATTGTTTTAACAAGTTTCGGCGGAAGAAGAAATAGAATTTAAATTTGATACTGATTTAAGTATATAGCCTCGTTCGAGGTGACGTAGGGTGAAATCCCCTACATGATAATCATAAAAAAACATGGAATTAGAAAAATCAACAACAGTAATTATTATTATAGTGGCAATTGGCTTAATTCTAGGTATTGGCTTGTTTGTCTTAGGCCAGTTCCAAACAACCGTTTTTACCAATTCTACCGCAACACCTACTTCTAATATTGTCCTTACTGCTTCAACTGATACACTCGATCCGCTAGGTATTGGCATTACGACTTCTGAAGTAAAGGCGAACAATCAGACTTGGTTGGAGTTTGATGGGGTGAATGATTTTTTAAATAATACTCTTTTAATTAGTAATAAATATAATTTAGACGAAGGTGAATCTGTTTCTTTTTCTTTATGGATGAAAACTAATGCTTCTGATGCTGGAAGAATAATAAGTAAGAGACATGATGGTTCTAATACTGAAGATGGTTATTTTTTAAGATTAGAATCTAATGGTAAATTTAGAACTTATGTAGGTAATGGTAGTGCTGGTTACTCTAATGGAAGTATTGGAGCAAGCACTTATAATGACGATAACTGGCATCATTTAGTCCTTATTATAGATAGAACGAATAATTTAAAACAATTATATATAAATAATAATTTAACATCAAATATTTCTTTTGATCTAAATGGTGCTATTTCTAATGGTTTTAGTTTATGCTATGGAGGAAGTGATAGTTGTACACTCGGTTTTTTTAATGGTTCACTTGATAGTATAACATCATATAACTATCCTTTATCTGAAGAACAAGTTTCTAATTTATATTTTGGTGGTTTTGATTATAGTGAAAGCAAGTTCTTATACAATAGAAGTGAAATATCTTTTGATTATTTACGTCCATTTTATTTTAATTCTACTGGTACTTTATATTCTTATAATATGAATAATAATTCTGTTGTAAAAAGTGATGATTTATTTGTTACATTTGAGCAGGTACACCAATTTGCAGATGGTGAAACACCAAATAAATCAAGAAGTTTATTTATAGATTCCAGAGATACGATTTTTTTAGCCAGAAGGAATACTGGTAAATTACATATGAGCTATGGGAATGATACTAACTGGACTACTCCATTAACAATAAAAACAGGCGGTGGAGGAACATTTTGGGGCATAGATGAAGATAATGATGGAAATTTATTTGTAGGATCTTATGCCGAAGCACCTGCTAAAGTTTGGAAAAGTATAAATGGTGGAGTTAATTGGACAATAGTTTATAATGAGTCAGAAGATTTAGGTGGGGAAGGATGCCAACATATACATAATGTAAAGTTTAATCCTTATGACAATTGTACTTACATCGCAATGGGGGATAATATAGCTTGTAGTAAAATAGCAAAGACTTGCGATTCTGGAACAACATGGGCAGTTGTAAATAATGATTCTAATCAGGCGGGACATGTAATAGCTATGGAATTCACAGAAACATATAGTATTTTTGGAACAGACAATCATGGAATATCTAATCAGTTCAATGGTATATGGAGAATGAGGACAGACACCGTAGGTGATTTTGAGACATTACTTTATTTTAATGATACAAACTTAGGCTGGAGTTCTGTTAGTGATGAAATTGGGAATATATATTTTGGATTAGTTAGTGGAGGTAATAATAAGGTTTCTGAATTATTATTAACTACTGACGAAGGAGATACTTGGAATATTTTAGATACTTATCTTGGTAATGATTGGACAGGTTTTGCATATATATCAAATTTTTATGAAAATAAATCGATCTATGTTAAAGGTAATGAAAATGAAACTGTTGATAATCAAAACTTCTTATTTTATGGTTTTAATGATACAACTTTAAAATCATTGATTAAATTAAACGAAAACACAGGCACAACGACCTACGACACATCAGGAAACTCAAACGACGGAACTATCTCAGGTGCAACATGGGCAACAGACGGAATCTTTAACACCCTAACAGCAATAACAGACTACACCATATCAACAACGACGGGTTTGTTTACAATAACGAATAGTGATTATGTGTGGTCGTGGATGAATGTAAGTTATAGTTATTCTGCTATAACTGATTCAACAGGATATGATTCAATGACAACTGTTAGAACTGGACTAGCTACATTTGCTGATTGGATTGCTATAATTGTTGTTGTAATTGCTGCAGCTATTGTATTAGGTATCATATTATTAAATTTTGGAGGTAGGAGAAATCGAATATAATGGGAAGTAAATATAAAAAGAAACTAGAGCAAAAATGGAAAGGCAAAGGTACTCGTGAGATTAAAGCTGCAACAATTAAAATCCAAGCAGATAAAAATATTACTGATGTTTTAGGCGGAAAATATAAGAGAATCAAAAGGAGGTATAGATAATATGGGATGTAAACATAAATATAAGAAGATTGATATAGATTATCCAAAATCAAATAACATCAATATGAAAGAGTTAGCTAGGCAGGGTAATGCTAGTATCTCTGGAATGATTGGTAAGTGTCCAGCGGTTAAACGTAAGGGGTGCCGATAATGAGAAGAAAACATAAAAACTTTAAAAAATTAATAAATTATTCTTTAACTATGGGAGCAACTGGGCTTATTGCTGGGAAACTCCCTGTCCCAGCGAAAGCTCCAGTTCAAGTAGTCGCTACTACTGGATCTGAATATGTGATACCAATGGCTGCTGTAACTGGTGCAGCCGAAGCGTTTAAACAAATGAAAAAACTTAAACCAAAAAAAATAAAAAGGAGGTATAAATAATGAAATATGTATATAAAAACTGTAAGCGATGTGGAAAATATAATGGTAGTATCTGGAAAAATTGTAAGAAATGTCGAGATTATGTTAAAAAATTTATGAAGAAGTGATATGGGATTAAAAAAATATATTAAAAAATATAAAGACTACGAGACAAAAGAACTAGCTAGAAGAGCTAGTAAGAAGAAAAAGATAGCTCCATATAAGACATTGGCAAATAAAAAGATTCCGGTTGCAAAAGCTAAAAGAAAATTAACAGCGAAAGGATTTACTAAGTCTATTGGTAATCCTTATAATGTTAAATTTCCTAAGGCTAAAAAGGCTCTTAAGAAAGTTAAAAAAAGTAGACCAAAAAGAGGACGCAGAAAAGTAGTAGTCTACATTAAGTAAAACTTATTTCTATAAGTCTTGTAGCCCCTCCCCTTACCATTCGGGGGAGGGATACTACTCGTTTAGCCAATAAATTCTCACTCTAGTTCCAATCTTATGGCCATATTTCTTCTCCTTTTCTTCTTGTGTGAGAATTCTAAATTCTAAATTTTCAGAGATATCTTTTAACAATCTCTTTATTGCTTGTTTAACAGACGGCATAGAGCACTCTGCCTTCTCTGATATTTCTAAAGATGTTAGTTCTCCACCTTCTCTAAGTATTGCTAATATTTCCGATGCTCCCATTGTATTGTGGTGTTGGCTGATTTAAAACTGGATCATAACATATTACCCCTAGTTTTTCTTCAGCATATTCTCTTGGATTCGCTTTCATCTCCTCTATGTTTGTGATTGTGTAAAAAATTAAAAAACAAAATAATATCAACGCTACGATATTTATGAAAAGCCCAAACCTATATCTTACTTTAGCAAAGGCACTCGCCCTACAATATTCTTCATAGGTTGCTTTTCGATATACCATTAATCATCCATCTCTGAAATAATTTGTTTTAACATAATGTTATTTTCTATAACTAAATTATATATTTGCTCTTTTGACATACACATTGGAATTTCTCTATAGTCAATATCTTTTAGTTTAGGAGCTACTTGCTCTGCTACTGGATTTATGTTAGTCGCTGGTTGTTGGACATCATGTGCCATACCGCTAAGTCTTTCAATTTCTTTAACCTCTCCTGGAGTTTCTTGTGATACTGGTGGTTGTGCCATTTGGACTTCTGGTGTCTTTTTTTTATTAAATATTTTTCCCATTTTTACCTCCCTTTTGATTACTAATCAGTTTGTTGTTGTGATTCTTGTAATTGCTTTTTTCTTCTACTTATTCCAAGTGCCACATAGACTGCACATATTAAAGCAATTGTTGCTCCGAATAAAAGTGCAAATGATCTTATTAGTTCTGTATTCATTTTTTCTTATGTTTTTTAGATTTAGTTAAGTTTGTTTTTGGTGGAATATTATTTTTCTGTCTCTCTTGCTGTAATAAATATTTATATGGATCAGACATCCCTTGCCCGAAACCAAAGTCTTGTGGGGTCTTAGTTTTCTTTGGAAGTTTCTTCTCTGTGTCTTTTTTGGCAAGTTCCATCCCCTCTTTTATGGCATCCTTCTTTTTCTGTTCTAGATAAGCTGCCCTTCTGATTGGCTTAGCTTGGCCCTCAACCATTGTAAGAAATTCTTTCTTCTCCATCATCTCTGCCGTCTTCTCCTTTATTCTCTCTCTAATATTTGAGAAGAAATTCATTTGATTAACTCCTTATTATTTTTCTCTATATTGATAGAACTATGACACCTAGGACAACATGCATAAAAACTACTCTCTCCACGGTAATCCCACTCGTACATACACTTCTTATTTGAACACCTTATTTTCATCTATAATATTAGTAGTAAGTAGTCTTTAAATATCCTTCGGTATTATAATAATTTTCTATGGCAATTTTTACAAAGATAATATATCTTGTTATCTTTTACTGCTTGTATAATTTCATTCTTTTTTATTGGATAAATTTCATGGTGTATCTCTAATTTATTAATGTGTGGGCATTTATTTTTTAAAACTATTACTCTTAATTTTGAAAGTTTTAATGTCTCTTTCCTACTAGCCCATCTATCTTTGTTTTTATAATAATTTTTCATTACTAGATTACTAAATTGTTTTTTATTTCTATTTCTCCAGTTTTTACAAGATTTTTTATTGATTTCCTTTCTTCTTTCTTTGTTGTTAATACACCACTTATTAGAAGCATCTATAACTTTTTGTTTATTCTTAATATAATAATGTTTATTTAAACACACTTTATTACAATATTTTTGATTTCCCCTCTTTATAAATTCATTATTACACTTAGGATTTTTACACTCTCTTTTCATTTTTATATAAGTAGTAAGTAGTATATAACTCCTTTGATTATAAAACAAAGGATTTTTTAACTAATGAATACTAAATTCATTAATGAAAGTGATGATATTCTTAGTTGGGTTATTGGTTTTAGTTAGTTTTGTGTCAGCGGAAGATAAATTTTATCCACCAGAAGGGTTTGGATATAATAATCGTGATGGCCCGATTATGATTCCCACGACCAATTACTCTTTATTGCCGACGGTTAATTCTTCAGAATGGTGGGGTGATCTCAATACATACAACGCTACGCAATTTGATAACTTAGCGAATGTTTTGAATATTGATGAGTCGTGGGTTAATTCTAACTGGTTAAGATTGGATGGTGGAAACTCTCCAACATCTAGTATAGATTGGAATGGATTCGGAATTAACAACTTAGGATCACTTTCATTAACACAAGACATAAATCTCATAGATAAAAACTGGTTAGTCCCAACACCAACCTTACCAAACCATACAGCAAATAAAGATTATGTTGATGACGCAACTTCTTCGACTGCATTTGATTTTTTCTTTAATAATGATTCTTCTGATATTGCAGGGAGTTTTAATATGACTGAATCAGATTTGGAAGGACCAGAAAGCACTTTGGATTCTGGTGCATTGGGTACTGGAACTTTTAGTATTTTTAATTGGACAACATTAGTTGGACAGCCAGAGTTTAATGAATTAAGACAAGGGGTTTACGATGTTCATATTCATTTAAATAGTGATGGGCCTGGGAAGAAACCAGTGGTGGTTACTCCTAAACTTTATAATATTTCTGCCGATGGTTTAATAAGGACTCTATTGGTAACTTTTGAAACATCTGATTTATTATTATCTGTAGGAACAGAATTTGATTTGCATGGGGTTTTAATAGACCCTATAATGTTAGATGATGGAGTTAGGTTAAACTTAGAATTAGAAGCAGAAGTTGGTGCTGGTGGTGGAGATGTTACGGTTACAATAACTATGGAGGGTACAACAGATTCTCATTTAAGTGTTGAGACTTCTACTAACGCATTTCAAAAGATATTTATTTTGAGGAGTGGAGATAATACTTTAACAGGAAATTGGCAGGTTGATAGTGTTGCGAATCCTTTCAATATTAATATGACTGGTAATTTTTCTACAGGAGGATTAACTGTTAATGGGCCGACGAGTTTGCAAGGGAACACGTCGCAGAATGGGTTTAGTATTTTAAATGTTTCTTACATTAACCCAGACGGAGAAACAGCTAATTTTGGATATGGTGTGCGGATGGAAAGATTGGGTATAAGCACAAACCCAGATGAAAATGTAGGTATAAAATTTATTGAATCATTTGTGCCAGATACTGAAGATAAAATAGGTTTTGTGTATAATCTACAACAAAATAATGATGCACTGGATGAGAATACATACACGGGAGTTGACCTTAATATTCAAACAAGTGACGATACACATCAACATAACCAACTTGGTATTGATTTAACACTACACTCTACTGGAGCTGTAAATATTAATGAAGGTATTTTTTATAAAGCAACATTAAGTGGGTTTTATGGAGCAGACAACATATCCTTTTTTAAAGCTATACCTGACATTGGACTTACAACAATAAATGCTTATGGGTTACATGTTGAAGACTGGAGCACATTTTACCCAACAAACCCATACGGAATATTATTAGAATCAGACGACCCAGGATGGGGAGCAATTTGGTTCGGTGCTGACAGAGATGGAAGAATATATCACGACGGGAATGATATGCAATTCAACACTACTACTGGAGATATAAAATTTACTGCAACTGGTGGAGATGTTGATTTTGCTGCACTTAATTTGACAACAACAGGTGGCGGAAGATTCGATGGTGGTATTGGGATAGGTACTGACCCAACCTCTGCAACAGGGATTAGTATATCTAAATCTGTGGCAGGTTCTTTTAATACAATAGACGCATTAGCCACAGTTACAGATGGAACTAGTTTTAATGGACTTAATTTTGTAGGACAAATATTTGGAGGAACTGCGGCTAGTCCAAAAGGAATTAATGTTCTTATACAACAAGCAATAACATCTACAGATGTGAAGTTAGTTAATTTAAATTACAATCACATGGCTGGTGCGACTACAGATGTGTATGGATTATATGTTAATGATATACTTTCTCCAGGAAATAATTATGCTATTTATACTAATGATGGAATTGTTCATTTTGGAGATAATGTTGAAGCTGCTAATGATATAGATGTAACTGGAGATGTTGATATATCCTCACAATTAAGTGTAGGTGCTAATGCAACATTTATAACAGACCGACTTGTCCATGTTTCAGATACTGCAATTACAAGTACTACTTCAAGTGCTACAGGATTAGGATTTAATATTGGACTAACACCTTCTAGTACAAGAGTAAATCCTGCATACGGTGTAATTGGAACAGTTCTAATGAATAATAATGAAAACGTGACGAGCAAGTTATATGGGGGTTTATTCGCTGTTGCTCAAGCTGGTTCAGGTACAATTGATGAGGCTATTGTAACAGGTGCAAATATATTAAGTCTTGGGGGAACAATAACTTCTGCAAGTAATTTTAAATCAGAAAGTGGCATTACAGTAGGGAGTATAACAACAGGATATGGATTTAGACACGAAGGTTGGAATAGTGCTAATGTAGCAAACAAATGGGCTTTCTTTGCTGATGCAGATGATAGTGCTTTCGGAGGAAATGTATCAATAGGTTCAACAGATGCACCAACAGTAGCTTTAGATGTAACTGGAGATGTACTTATTAACACAAGTTCAACAACTTCTATGGGAGTTACAAGTAATAGCTATCTTGGAGGAGCTGTTAATATGTCAGAAATAGCCTTTACATCTGTAGGGGGTGCTGGAGGTATAGGAACTATTAAAAATGGATTATATCTTAGGGGAGTAGATTTCAACCCTGTATTAAACTTTATGTCAAGTGATTTAGTTTCTGCAAGTGCAGCAATACAATTTAATGAAACTGATGATACTTTGAATTTTCTTAATGCTGGTGGTGGATATACTTTTGATGATTCAATAACAGTCGGGGAAACAAATGGAGGAGGTGATATTACTTTTTGGGGTGGTTCAGGTGGACTTGGTTGGTTCTGGGATAAAGATAATAATCAGATGACATCTTTTGGGAAATCTTATTTATTTAATAACACAGGTATTGGTGTAAGTCCTAATGATGATTATTTCTTATATGTTGAAAATGATGATGTGGATGGACCTCCTATATTACAGAGAAACGTATTCCGTCCTGAATCTTCTTCTGACCAAGAAGGTGGTTTTTATAATGCTCTTAGTTTTGAGGCGTATTGGAGTGGCGACTATAATTTGTCAGAGAGAGTAGTTCCCCCTGGTAGAGGACGAATTGTAGGAGTTGCAGGATTAGCAGGAGTATCAACACCAGGTGAAAATATTTGGGTGGATTTGGCTATTGGAGGAATATTTGGTATTCAAGGAGTATCTACTGGAACGATTACAGATGGTTACGGAATACAAATTCCAACCCCCCTCGTTTTGTCTACGAGTTTAACAAATAACTATGGATTAAAGATTGAAGACCAAGACCAAGGAGATGCTTTAAATTTTGCTATTCATACAGGATTGGGAGATGTTTTCTTTGGAGATGATTTGAATGTCTCAGGTTCAATATTTGCTGGGGATGGCTATACTGGTTCTTGCGTTAATACTACTTTTGTTAGTGGAATTGCTGTGGGGTGTAATGATTAAAATGAAACTAAATAACAATGGAGGTAAAAGATGAATAAAAAAATAATGAGCTTATTTGTATGCTTGGTATTGGGGGTGACTATGGCTAGTGCTGTTAGTGTTGAAAATGCTAATGCTGAATATAATGTAAAGACAAAAACTTTGACAGTTAGTTATGATGAAGTTCTAGATAATGAATGTAGTATGTTAAAGATTCGAGTTTTAGATAAGCAAGGAAGAATCGTTGGGAAATACGGATACGGCGGAATAGCAATTTGTTCAATTTCACAGAATGGTAATATATTAATAGACTTCAGAAGAACTGGAACATTTGAAGCTGAGCATGAATTAGACATATCAAAGAAGAGCAATAAATTAACTTATGAGATATACAGATTCAACGGTGTTTTTGCTGAAGGAAAAGTTGTGAAGGTGAAATAGGATTCGCCTTAACTGAAGATCACGAATAACTAAGACGCCTACAATCTATATAAAGATTGTGGTTGGTTATTTTTTTGTGTCTTAATTATTAAGTGGTTAGAAATCCTTTTAAAGAATGATTTATTAGATTAATTACTCCAATGACTTCGGTTGTTGGATGAGCACTGGCTTCGGTTGATGCTCGGTTTTTGGGTGGCCTCGGTCACCCTTTAACCTCCTATGCGGGAACCCATAATTCTCGCTTGGGACCCCTAATGCAATGGCTACCGACGAAAAAAAAGCAGTGAAACAGAAAGCAACTTTCTACTACCAAGAGAAATTAATATGCCATGTTAAAAAATCTCCAACTGGTTTTGTAAATGGAACTATTAAATCTGAATTAGAAAATAATACATTCTATTGGTTTGAAGATTTGAGAATACCGGGGAAAGTTGAAAGATTATTTTTGGATGAAATATTTGATATTAAAGATTATGAGGAGGAAGTAGAATGAGTGTGACTGTTCCGACTGTTGATGTTGGGGATGTTAGAGATAAGAGGGGTGGAGATTATGAGAAGACTTTTGAGGATAGGAATGAGGATTATATTAAATTGGAGTTGGGGTTGGAAAAATGATTTGGGCAAGAAATAGTATTAATGAAAAAGAGGAAGCAAGCCCAAAACAAATAGCTAAATGCCCGATATGTGATGAGGATGTTATAGCAAAATGTGGAAAAATAAAAGTATGGCACTGGGCACATAAAAACAAATCAGATTGTGATAGTTGGTATGAGCCAGAATCACAATGGCATAAAGACTGGAAAAATAAATACCCAAAAGAATTACAAGAATTTACTATGGGATGTCACAGGGCAGATATAAGAACAAGAGACAGGTGGGTAATTGAACTACAGAATTCTACAATATCACAACAAGATATAATAGATAGAGAATTATATTATAAGAGAATGATTTGGTTGATTAATGGTGGTACTTTATGTAAGGGGTTGAGGTTAAGAAAGAAGGATGGCAAAGTAACATTTAGATGGAAAAATCCTCCGAAATCTTGGTGGGTATCTAATAAAGAAATATATGTTGATCTTAGTGGGATAGTATCTAAAATGAGAAAGTTAGTTAATGGATACGAACACGAAAATAAAAAACATATATCTACATTTTATGAGTATGAAACGTATGAATATTATACAGAATATGGAGAACATATAGTTGAAGACAAGAAATGGCCTACTGCATATAAAAAGGAAACGACAGAGCAGGAGATAAAAAAACTAAAAGAAAAAATTAATCTTTTTGATAATAAGTTGCTTCTAATAAAATATATATATAATAAAATACCATGCGGAGGATGTGGAGTTTTTATCTCAAAAGAAGACTTTCTTAATAAATTTATATAATGGTAGATAAAGAAAAAGATTTCGAAGGATTCCACGGTCATATATTAGAATTTATTAACGAGGAAGAACATATTTTATTACAAGAAGCTAATAAGTCTTGTAAATTATATAACCTTACAAAAGGAGAGGCATCAAAGATTATTAGTTCAGAAAAGAAGAAAATTAAAGAAAGACAAAGAGAAGAAAAAGAAGCAGCATCACAATCTAATTCTATATTAAAAGATGCTTTAATTGAATGTATTGATGAAACATGGGAAACATGTGACGATAGCTTATTTATACAGATATGTGAAGATGATTGGAGAAAGGCGAAATATTATTTTGTTTTAAGGTTGTTAAAAGAGCATACGTATAAAGTAGGTGATGAGAATATTTGTGGGATTAGGACTTTTAAAGATAATAAAGAAATAATAATCTATAATAAAACAAATGGTATCTATGCACAAGATGGAGATTTATATTTAGCACATATTATTGAATCTAGATTAAAAGAGAAAGCTGAGAACAAACAGGTAAACGAAATAATAGAATCAATTAAAAGAAAAACCTATTATGATAGAGAAGATTTAGATAAACAACCGAAAAATATTAAACCAGTTGGAAATGGATTATTGAATCTAATTACTAATGAGCTATTAGATTTTACTCCGAAGTATGTGTTTTTAAATAAGATTAATATAAGATATAATAAAGACGCCACATGCGAGAAGTTTAAAGAATTCTTAAGACAGGTATTACAAACAGATAAAGATGCAGACATTATTCAAGAATGGTGCGGATATTGCTTATTAAATGATACTAACTATTCAAAGGCACTCTTATTATTTGGAGACGGTGAGAATGGGAAGTCTGTTCTTCTTAATATTATTAAGCATTTTCTAAATAGAGAGAATGTCACATCAATATCATTGCAATATTTAGAAAGCTCTCCATTTGCTCCTGCTAGACTTTTTGGTAAGACAGCTAATATATTTGCAGACCTACCAAAAAAGGCGTTATCTCAGACTTCTGTTTTCAAAATGGCTGTTTCTGGGGATGAAATATCTGGAGAAAAAAAAGGTAAGGATAGTTTTGAATTTAAGCCAACTGCCAAGATGATGTTCTCCTGTAATGAAATCCCAAGAACACCAGATAGGACTAGAGGTTTTTTTAGAAGGTGGATAATATTAAAATTTTTAGAACATTTCCCAGAAGGAGATCCGAGAAGAGATGAAAATCTATTTGAAAAATTATCGCAAAAAGATGAGTTAGAGGGAATACTTAATTTTGCTGTTACCGGATTAATTAGATTAGTTAAAAATAAAGGTTTCACTCAAAATATGAAAATGCACGAAATACAAGAATTTTGGACCAGGAGTTCAGATTCGGTAGCTACATTTGCTATTGATTCTCTAGTTAAAAATCCAAGCTTTACTGAAAAAAAATCAGATGTATATTTAAAATATGAAGAATATTGTACTATGAATGAATATCCAGCAGAAGAAATGAATAATTTTTGGAAAAGGATGAAGGATATTATCATCTTTTCTGAACACCAAATTAAAGATGGGGAATTTAGAATCCGTACAATACAAGGATTTAAAATTAAAGGATTGTGAAATATAGCGGAAACACAGGGTGCACGGGCAAAAGTACACCAACGCTCTTATATATGAATAATAAAAAAGATATACAATATATAAGTTATAATTGTATATCTTTTTTTTCAATCCCTATACACATTATGGCAGAAATTGGTTGTGCACCCTGTGTTTTTCCAACTCTTTCAATAATAGGTGGTTTTTCATAATGATAATTCCAACACAACTAAATGGTATGAGATTTAATCGTGTCAAATTTAAAGAGAAAAGGGCTTTTGAGATAGGATGGCAAAATAAACCATATACATATGAACAGATTCAACAACATTTTCCAAAAGAGAACTATGGAATAATTTGTGGTAAGGAGATAAGGGTGTTGGATGATGACACCCCAAAGAAAGGATTAATTAAATTATACCACGATAATTTCCCAGAAACAATGGAAGTGAGGGATCATATCTATTTTAGGTTTGATAATGGATATTCTGATAAAATAATTTTTGAGAGTAAAGAATTACTATTTCCAGATTCAAAAGGGAAACTCTCCCCACATATGGGAGAACTTCAAGGAGAGGCCACATATGTGGTTGGGCCAGGTTGTACTCACCCAAGTGGAGAGATATACGAATTGAAAAAAGATATACCGATAGTGACAATATCTTATGAGAAGTTTAAAGAAGTGTTTGGGGAGTATTTTAAAGAGAAGAAGAAAAAGATAATTAGAAATCATAAATCATCTGATTGGGTGGGTGATAATATAAACGATATTCCAATCGGTAATATAATCTCATTTGATGGGTTAAGGGATGTTGGCAGAGGATGTCTGCAAGGAGATCACCCTAAACATGGTTCAGATACCGGAATGAATTTTAGAGTTGATATAGAAAATAACACATGGATATGTTTTAGGTGTAATAATAAAGATAGCCGTGGATGTGGTGGGCCGTCAGAACTTATAGCAGTTATGGAAGGTATTGTTCAATGCGGTGATGCAGGAGCTAAATGCTTCACAGAAGAACAAGGTAGAGAGGTAATAAAAATAGCTCGTGAGAAATATGGACTAAAGACTCCGAATAAGAAAAAAGATTTGGGAGAAGTTAAAGGGTGGGCTAAATCTATCTCAATAGTAAGACTTGCGAATAAATATAAGTTTGTGAATTGTCACATCTGTGGAACACCATTTGAATTTCAAGATTCTCATGGGATGTATTATTGCAACTCTTGTAAATTTGGTGGTGGGTTAAGGAAGTTCGCAGATTTAATATCTAAGAAAATCAATCAGGAGTTCCCAAATGCCAACTAAAATAACAGAAATACCCAAAACTGAAGCATTAATTATACTTGGAGATCTAATGATAAGAGAATCAGAAGAATTCATAAAAGGGTTAGATTTGCAAATATCCAGGTTGAAATCAATTAAAAGAGACCTACTTAAACTAAAATGCCACTAAAAAAACCATGCAAGCGATGTAATAGAACATATCAACCTACTGGTAAGTTTCAAAGGTATTGTGTTGAGTGTAAAGAAATACTAAGAAAACAAGGACAAAACAAGAGGATTAAGAAATGAAATACTATCCAAAAACCCATGGCTGCCCATATCGAACCGCAGATGGCAAATGCACTCATAGATACAGAAGGCAGAAGATAACAAGAAGAAAACGCTTTTGCGGCTATTCTAAGCCAGAACATTGCGAAATGTATATAGAGTGGATAGAATTAAGAAAAGAAGAGGAGAACGCCTCTATCGGCTTTATATCCACTATTGAGAGTGAGGGTGTCAAATGAGAGCAAAGAGGTGTACTAAGTGTAGTAGAATAATAAGGAGTTCTAATAAGAAAGGATATTGTTGTGGATGTGCCTCTAATGAATTAAACAAAGAAAGAAGAAGGCAGAAGTGTATTGTCTGCGGAGAACCATGCACCGGCAAACTATTGATTGAAATTAGAAAAGGACAGTATTCTTCATTCTGCCCAATCCATTTCAATAAACTATTACTTATCAGCGATCCTAAAGAGTTAAGGAGAGAGATAAGACGGATGAAGAGTTACCACTAATAAATTAATAGAAAACTATATAAACTATAATAAACTATGATGAACATGAAAACACAAATAAAAAACTATGGGAACTCAAATGTTCTGGTTTTATCACCAGAGTTTATGAAATTCCACGGGGCTAAGGTTGGAGATTGGGTAAACTTAGATGACTCCATAATAATTTCAGATCAACTAAATAGAATAAAAGAAGAACAATGAACTTAAAACAACTAGTAAAAAAAGAAGTAGAATCAAGGGGTGGTAAGATTAAGACCAAGCTTAGAATTAGAATCGGAAAAGTATTATTTGCGATTGCAGTATTACCACTTTTCACAGCATGGCTTTATCCCATCGCAATACCAATGATGACACCAATTAAGTTCCAGCTATGGGCAAAGGACAAAATTAAATACTTCCAGGAATGGAGAAGTTTGAGATGAAATCCCTAGATTATCTCAGAAGGATTAATGGAGTATGGGAATTAAAGGAGACCGAAGAAGATGAATAATTTCTCAAGATTAGTATGTATCGCAGGGTCATTTTTGACAGTAGGAATATTCTGGAGATACTTTGTTATGTATCCGGACATGGACAAGATGTTATTCTATACAATAGTCGGATTATTAATTGTGGCTATCGGATGGTTATACCATCTACACAGAGAAGATATTGAAGAGATAGATAGATTAAAATTAGAAGTTATAGAAATCGGAAACCATTTAGCAGATAAACCATGGGAGGTGAGAAAATAATGGAAGATACACAATATCCACACCAAACTCTACCTGGACCATTACCACCAATAAAAAGGAAATCTAAGTGGAAGTTAAAACTTGGGGTTATTATTGGAGCAGTGTTAATCTTGGTTGGAATATACTATGGGCTATATTTCTTTCAAAATGTAAATGTTCTCACAGATAAGCAGCTTAATGATACGTTAAAAGAATATTATTATGCAGGGTTACTTTATACATCACAGACAGGTAACGTAACATTCCTAAATAATAATACGCTTGAGTCAGTTCCAATTCCAACCCTGTGTAATTACTTAATTCAGAACCAAGGAGCTCAAAATGGAGGATAATATAGAGAGGGATGCGGAGATGGATCCTTTTAGTATAAATGCGAAATCATCTGTTGAAATCAAAATGACAACTCGTGGTCCGACATGGAAGATTAAAATTGTTACCGGTGAAGAGAAGTTGATTGATGGATTGATGAAAGAGGCTATTAAGTCACATAAGGCTTTAGAATCTAAATTAACAAATGGAGGTAAATAAAATTGCAAAAACTATTAAGGAAGCGGCAGAGAACTACGAACCAAAGAAGACAGCAAACATTGCAGACTTAGAAAAATTCGATGTATCTGAGCCAATAGAAGAAAGAGAAGGCAAAGATAATGACGGAAAAGTTTTCAAATACAATGTCTTAGTTAGGGACGGAGAAGATTACAGAATTCCAAATACTGTTCTAGAGACAGTTAAGGGAATTCTTGCTGCTAACGCTAAACACGATAAAGAAGTTACAACTTTCTCAGTTGAAAAAACTGGAGAGGGTATGAATACTAAATATCAAGTAATCTCCTTAGAATAATCCCAAACAAAAACAAAAATTTAATTTATTTATTATACTCATCCCTTTATGGGATGCGATGAAATCTGTAACGACTTTTTTCATCACCACCTTTTTCCCTCGGCCTTCGGGTCGGGGGTTTAAAATCAAAAACAAAATGGAAGACAGACAAGAAAAAATGTTGAAAGAGAAAAAGAAAAGAAAAGAGATAGCCTTTAGGGTACATTCCGAATCTATGGAGAAGGCGTCGGAGGATGTGAAGAAATAATGGCAACACCAGAATGCAGGGCTGCATGTAGAAAAAGAAATGCGGAAAGACATATAGCAAAGGGACTTTGTAGGCAATGTTCAGAAGAAGCAGTTGAAGGTCTACAGAGATGTGAGAAACATCTAAAATTGAATAATATGTCTTCTAAGGCATGGAGAGATTCGTTTAATACAGGAGGCACGAAAAATGCCTAGAGCAAAGAGCACTGGTAGGAGA
>SDBT01003789.1_pt1 | contig 25995 bp, 28 predicted proteins | sample 2277101 | NCBI WGS metagenome assembly SDBT01 (sample SAMN10404973, study PRJNA504765) | marine sediment metagenome | isolation source: marine sediment core GS10_PC15, 103 cmbsf | place: Arctic Ocean: Southern Knipovich Ridge | collected 2010 | reverse complement strand
CTAAGGACGTAGAGAGAGGTGCGCACGAAGCGTTGCGCTGCGGGGGACTTCTCGGTGCTGGTCGGCTAATCTGGTTTTTCGGGCCAGTAGGTGGCGCTGAAGCCGGCTGCTTCGCCGATCTCGATTCTGTGGACTCGGGCGCCGGTGACCTTTTCCTCGAGCAGGGCTGCGAGCACTCGCGCCACCTCCTCGGCCGTGGTGTTCACGCGGTTGAAGGGCTCGATATCGTTGAAGCAGTTGGCCTCGTGCAGTTCCACCCAGTCGGCGAGCACGGTGAGTGCTTCGCGCAGGCTCTTGCCCTGGTATTCCTCCCGGGCATCGAGCCATGCATGGATGCGCCAGTTGTGTGCGTGCAGGGGTTCGAGCGTCCCCTTCGAATCGATACGGATGCGATGGGTCGCGGGGAACGAAGCGTCAATGCAGAATCTGCTCATGCCTGCACGATGTACGACGCAGTCGTAGAGGTCAAGACGGTGTGGCTGTTCGCCGTCGCTCGGTCCCGCTAAACTGTGGGCTGTGGCGGCGAGTCGACTGCGATGTTGTCGGCTCGGCGAACGGCGGACATTGTTCCTCCTACGACACAGTGACGATCATGGCCTCGAAGCCCATCCAGGATGCCTCCTCGAGACTGACCTCTTCGGCGGTCGGACCCTGGACGTTGCCGAATGCTCTGACGCTGCTGCGCATCTTCCTCGTCCCGTTGCTGGTGGTGTTCCTTCTGACCGAGTACACGAAGGTCGGGTTGGTGATCTTCCTGGCAGCATCGATTACCGACTGGTTCGACGGTTACTTGGCGCGCCGACGGCGGCAGGTGACGACTCTGGGCATGCTGCTCGACCCGGTGGCGGATAAGTTGTTGATCTCAGCCGCATTCATCTCGTTGGTCGAGCTCGGTCTCGCCCCAGCATGGATGGTGGTGATCATTGTCGGCCGTGAGCTGGCGGTTACCGGGTTGCGTGCCATCGGTATCGAGCAGGGCGTGACGATCCCTGCCTCCTCGTTGGGCAAGTACAAGATGACCGCGCAGACGATCACCGTGACACTGCTCATCCTGGGCCCCGGCTTTCTCGGAGAATTTGCGGTCCTCGGCAAGATCGGTCTCTGGACCGTCGTGATCCTCTCGCTTGCCTCCGCGTTCCACTACACGGTGGCTTTCTGGGGTCGCCTGGGTCTGGGAGGAGAGCCGCCGGTATGAGCATTTTGTCGCATCTGCGCAGGTCCTTCCTGACCGGCCTGGCGATCATGCTGCCGCTGGTGATCACGATCTGGTTGTTCGCCCTGGTTTTCGCACCTATTCAGAGATTCGTTACGCGGCCCGTGATCGCCCTTCTGCGTTGGGTTGGAGTCGGCGCACTCCTGGACATTCCGGGAGCAGGGGTTGCTGCCGGCCTGATCGGGCTCGTGCTGACGGGTGTGTTCATTTATCTGGTTGGCCTGGCGGGCTCGAACATCATCGGCAGGAGCGTGGTAAAGGCCCTCGACAATCTCGCTTTGAGCATCCCGCTGGTAAAGAGCATCTATGGGTCGGCCCGCCAGTTCCTGGAGACCTTCGGTACCTCCCAACGCACGACGTTTCTGGGCGTAGTGCTGATCGAGTACCCGCGCCTCGGTATCTACACCATTGGCTTAGTGACGTCCGAGACGGCCGGCGAGGCGCAGGATCTCACCTCCGAGCATCTCGTCAACGTCTTCGTTCCGACAACACCGAACCCGACATCGGGTGTCCTGGTAATGGCTCCGCGGGAATCGCTCACTCCCCTGAAGATGACCGTCGAGGAGGCGCTGCGGCTGGTGGTTAGTGGCGGTATCGTGGTGCCCGAGAATGGCAGAGAGACGGGGAATTTCGCATTGGAGGCGCCCGTGCCCGCCGAAAGACAGATTGCCGCGGAGGGACAGGGCAAGAAGGGTGGCGCCACCGAGGGCTAGCGTCGCTACGGCAGAACCAAAGGCTCTCCCGAGCGCTCATTCTCATCGATGTCGAGCGCAACGAGGAGACGCTGGCGAACCGTTTCGGCGACCTCCGAATAGGATGTCGAGCCGAGCTCCACTCGGCCACCGGCTATCATGCCGTGTCCTCCGGCGGCTCCCATGTCGCGCACGACCTGCCGAATGACGCTGCCCGCATGAGCGTCGGGGTCCGAGGTTCTCAGCGACAACACCAACTGGTCTTCGTGGCGCGCCATGCAGCAAGACCAGTCCACCTCCTCGAGGCGCAGCAGGAAGTCGGCAATCTCAGCGACGAGGTCGGGATGCCGAACGCGCTGCAGGTCGGTGAGTACGGCGTGCCCATACACTTTGGCGCTCTCGATGGCGAGTTGGATAACGCGGAAGTAGGTGCGCGGTACGCTGGCGGTCTGTATCCTCGACAGCGCCGGCTTGTCCGCATGCGGAAACAACGACAAATAGACCTTCTGGTCGTGTTCTGATGCCTCCCTGCCAAGATCTTGAGTTTCTGACTTGAGGGCATAGAAAAGCGCGGTAATCAGGGCGGGACTCAAACGCAGTCCTATGGCATAGGCATACTCGGCGACAATCGTAGAGGTGGCGCCATAGTCTTCCCGAATGTCGACGAAAGGGATGTCGTCGAGATCGGCCCGCGGTGGATGATGGTCGATGACAGCCGTGGGCCTGCGTCCGGCGGGCAAGGAGTTGTTGCCGAAGCCCGGCTGCGTGTCGACCATGGCGATGGCGTCGAAAGTCGAGAGGTCGAGATTCCCGATGTGGGTCACGTCGAGCTCGAGCTCACGCATCATGGCACGGTTTTCGGCTCGACCGACAAGCCCCGCGTAGCCAACCGTGGTCTCGGCATCGACGAGCTCTTCGAGAATGGCGCGCAGGGCGCAGGCGCTGGCCAGCGCATCCGGATCGGGGTTGTCATGCGAGAGGACGAGGATCCGCTCGGCGCCAGAGAATGCCTCGTGGAGAGAATCGATCCGGCTTGTTACGTCAGTAGCCATCGTGTCAACAGGCGGACGCCGAACCCGGTTCCGCCCTTCGGTTGATATGAGGAGGCCTTCTTGGCGAAGGCTGTGCCGGCGATATCCAGGTGGGCCCACGGCGTTGTGCCGACGAACCGCTGAAGGAGCTTTGCTGCCGTAATGGCACCAGCATCTCTTCCACCAGAGTTCTTCATGTCAGCAACGTCGCTATCGATCAGTTTGTCGTAGGCGTCCCAAAGAGGAAGGCGCCACACTCGGTCTCCGCTGGCCTCACCAGCAGCGTGCAGCTGCTCGCACAGCTCGTCGTCCGTGCACATCAGCCCGGCCGCGGCGCTTCCCAGTGCGACGACACAAGCCCCCGTGAGGGTAGCCAGGTCGACCACGCAAGTCGGCTCGTATCGTTCGCGAGCGTATGCGAGCGCATCGGCCAGCACCAGCCGGCCCTCTGCATCGGTATTGACGATTTCGATCGACTTTTTTCCGAATGCTCGAACGATATCACCGGGGCGATAGGCCGAGGAGCTCGGCAGATTCTCCGCCAGCGGGGTGACGCCGACCACTGGGCGCGCAACCCCTAGATCGGCCAGAGCACGCATGGTGGCGACGACGGCGGCTGCCCCCGACATGTCTGACTTCATTTCGCCCATGTCGAGGCTTGGCTTGATCGAGATGCCGCCTGAATCGAAGGTGATTCCTTTGCCGACGAGCACGACAGGAGGCGCATCCGACTCCTCCATTCCATGCTCGAGTAGGACGAGCTGCGGAGGGACATCGGAACCCTGGCCCACCGCCATCAGCGCGTTCAGGCCGAGCTCGGCACAGCGATCGGCCCCTAGGACCTCACACCGCAGGCCATGTGCCGTGGCCATCTTCTGGATTTCGTCAGCGAAGGCGGTGGGACGCTTCACGTTTCCGGGCCGGTTGATCAGGTCGCGCGCCCAGCAGGTGGCCTCGGCAACCGTGGTCGCTTGACGCACGGCGTCGCCGGCGTCGGGGTCGGCACTCCCGATGACGAGGGTCGCGATGTCGACCTGGTCGTCCGGCACTTCCTTGTATTCCTGGAAGCGGTACGAGGCCAGCAGCGCCGCTTCGGCACAAGCCGCCGCGATGTCGGATGCGGCGATGTCGGTCGATCCGGGCACGGGCACAGCCAGCGTCTTCGCGCCGCGCGCGCGGGCGGCTGTGCAGCCCGAGCCGACAGCCCTTCGCCAGCGTTCCACATCCACCTCTTCGGCCTTGCCCAATCCGGTCAGGACCACGTGACGCGCGGGTCCGGCGTCCCGTAGCGGCAGTGTCAGGGTTTGGCTGGTCTTACCGCTAAAGGCCGGCGAAGACACGGCCTCGGAGATCATGCCGCCGGAGGCGTCGTCGATCGGCTGCCAGTCTGGAGGAACCTCGGCGTTCTTGGGAAGCGCCAGGATCAGGGCTTCTGCCGCGAGTTGTGCTGCGGGAAGATCGGAAACAGAGATTTTCATCGCTTTCCTCAGAAATCAACGCTGGCGAAGGTAGTTGGCAAGTACGACGTCTTCATGTGGGCAATGATGCCACATGGTGTGCGTGCTCATCTGCTCGCTGACGCAGCGCTTCCATCCACTCGAGGGGGGCTGCACAGGCACCCAGTGGCGTGCGGCCGCCTCCTGGCCCATGAAAATCGGACCCGCCTGAGGGCAACATCCCGGAAGAATCGATGAGCTTGCGGAGGCGCTTCTGCTGCGCCTGCCTGTGCTTCGGATGCATGACCTCGAACCCGTCCAAGCCGATGTCGGCGAGGTCGAGAATGGTCTGCTCGCCGACACGGCTGCTGCCCGGATGAGCGAGGACGGCGACCCCGCCGGCGCCGTGGATTGTCTCTATCACCTCGGCTGCAGAGAGCGTCGGCTTGGGAACGAAGGCGGGTCCTCCGTTGCCGATGTACTTCCGGAACGCGGAGTCGACGTGGGACACGGCGCCGACCTCGACGAGGGCCGCGGCGATGTGAGGGCGTCCCATGCTGGCTGTCCCCGTCGCCGACTCGACGTCTGCGAAATCGACGTCGAGCCGCAACTGACGGAGCTTTCCGACAATCACCTGGGCGCGCTCCCGGCGGAAGAGACGAGCCTGTTCGGTGGCGGCAATGAGCTCTGGACGGCTGTCGTCGATGAAGAGGCCGAGAATGTGGATCTCTTTCTTGCCGACGTGCGACGAAAACTCCACTCCGGCGATGAACTCCAGGCCGACCTGTGTGGCCTTGCCTCGAGCGGCGGCAATGCCCGACACGGTGTCGTGATCGGTGAGGGCAAGTGCAGCCAAGCCGGCGGAATGGGCGATTTCGACCACTTTCTCGGGGCTGAAGGAGCCGTCCGAGTGATCGCTGTGACTGTGCAGCTCAGCGAGCCGGGAAGGTGATGGGTCGGGAGCGTTCATGAATATGCCCAGGGGAGATAAGGCGCCGAGTTTAGGGACACTGGGGCAAGGCGTCAACTCTGAAGCGGACATTCCAGCGCCAGCCAATCTGCGTTGATTACCCCAGGGTCCTGTGTTAGAAGTCCTAATATAGCAATCACTTACCGGGATTTCTCCTGGAATCGAAAGCGCCTGGCCTCGCATCTGGAGGAGCCGTGGACTTCACCCCTACCGAGGAGCAGCAGCTAGTTGCCGACATGGTCCGCGGGTTCGCCGAAGAGAAGATCCGGCCGAACATTCGCGAATGGGATGAAGCGCAGGCTTTTCCGGACGAGATCTGGCGTGAGCTCGCCGAGTTGGGCCTTCTGGGAGTCGTGATTCCCGAGGAGTACAGCGGCGCCGGGCTCGGCTACCTGGAATACGTCACGGTGATCGAAGAGCTGTCCAGAGTCGATCCCTCAGTGGCCCTCAGCGTGGCGGCTCACAATTCCCTGTGCACGGGGCACATCTTCATCGCCGGCAGTGAGGAACAGAAGAGTCGCTATCTGCCAAAGTTGGCCACAGGAGAGTGGATCGGGGCCTGGGGGCTGACCGAGCCTGAGGCCGGTTCCGATGCCGCGGGAACTCGCACCATGGCTCGTCTCAACAAGGACGAGTCTGGTTGGGTTTTGAACGGTGCCAAAACTTTCATTACGAACGGCTCCGATGCGGGCGTCGCGGTGATCCTCGCGGTTACCGATGCAACCGCAGGGCATCATGGCATCTCGGCGTTCATCATCGAGGCCGACACGGATGGGTTCAGCGTTGGTCGCAAGGAAGACAAGCTGGGATGTCGCGCCAGCAACACGGTCGAGCTCATCCTGGAGAACTGTGCAATTCCCCGGGAGAACCTGTTGGGCGAGCTGAACCACGGCTTCATCGATGCACTTCGCGTGCTCGATTCGGGTCGTATCAGCATCGCAGCCATGGCTCTCGGCCTGGCGCAGGGGTGTCTCGACGCCTCGATGTCGTATGCGGTGGAGCGCCATCAGTTCGGCAGGCCTATCGGATCGTTTGAGGCCATCCAGTCGAAGCTCGTTACGATGACCAGCGAGGTTCAGGCGGCGCGTCAACTCGTGTGGCATGTTTCCGTCCTCAAGAACGCCGGTGACTACGTCAAGCGGCAGGCATCCGAGGCCAAGCTGTATAGCAGCGAGATCGCCGTGCGCTGTGCCGAGCAGGCTGTGCAGATCCACGGCGGCTACGGCTTCGTGAAGGACTATGGTGTCGAGAAGTTCTACCGCGACGTCAAGCTCTGCACGATTGGCGAGGGAACTTCTGAAATGCAGCGCCTCGTGATCTCGCGAGAGCTTACGCGACGGGGCTGAAGTGGAGCCTGAATCCATGCAGGCCGCCGGTGACCACGGCGCTGAGAATACGCGCGACAAGCGCAGCCGAGAGATCTCCAGCCTCGTCGAAAAGGTGCTGGCTGGAGACCTGCGGGCCCTGGCGCAGTCCATTTCGCTGATCGAGGATGGCTCGACGGACGTCTCCGAAATCATGCACTCGGTCGGAGCCACCGCCGCGCTGGCCCCGATTCTGGGCGTCACCGGGCCCAGCGGATCGGGCAAGAGCTCCCTTGTGGACGCCCTGGTCGCTGTCTACCGAAAGGCGGGCGTGACGGTCGGAATCCTGGCGGTCGATCCGACGAGCCCGCTCACCGGTGGGGCACTGCTCGGCGACCGCGTGCGCATGAATCGCCACTCGGGGGATGCGGGCGTCTTTGTGCGCAGCATGGCCACGCGTGGGGCGCTGGGTGGCCTGGCGGCAGCGGCATATGACGCACTCGTTCTCATGACAGCCGCCGGCTTCGACCGGCTCATCGTAGAGACCGTGGGTGTGGGTCAGGACGAGGTCGATGTCGCCGGTGTGGCCGACACGACGTGTGTGGTCTTGACGCCCGGTGCCGGTGACGAGGTGCAGGCCATCAAGGCGGGCATTCTCGAGGTGGGCGATGTGTTCGTCCTCAACAAGGCGGACCTCGCGGGTGCGGAGCAGGCTGAGTCACAGTTGCGGGCTTGGGTGGCAGGAGCGCAGGACGAGGCCTGGACTCCCCCCGTGTTGCGTACGGTGGCAACGTCGGAGGAGGGGATCGAGGAGCTCCACGAGGCCGTCGAACGACACGGCTCTTGGTTGCGCTCGAGTGGTGATGCTTCCACAAAACGCCGGGCTCTGGCGCGCCTGCGTCTGCGTTCGTTGCTGCGCGACCGTCTTTTTCGACTGGCTCGTGCCCGTGGCTTCGATCGCGCTCGCGAGGCCGAGCTCGTCGAGGCCATCGGCAGTGGCGAGCTCGGGGCACATCGTGCGGTAGAGCAGATCATCGCGGACATCAGCTCTTCGAAGGAGCAGTCATGAGCACTCTGCCGGCCGGTGAGATCGACCACGTCGCGATTGCCGTGCATGACCTCGATGAAGCGTGTGCCCGCTACGTGGAGCTCCTGGGTGCTCGTGTTGGCCTACGCGAGCAGGTTGTTGCCCAGGGCGTCGAGGTAGCCTTCCTGCACCTGGCCGGTGAGACCAAGATCGAGCTGATTTCCCCCCTGGACGACACGAGCGCCGTGGCGCGCTTCCTGGTGAAAAAGGGTGAAGGCCTGCACCACGTTTGTGTGCGAGTGGCGAATATCGAGGAAGCGCTCGAGAGCGTGATTGATGCCGAGATCCCTCACATCGATTCGCAGCCGCGCATCGGAGCCGGTGGGTCGCGCATCGCTTTCCTCCACCCCCGCGCTCTTGGGGGCGTTCTGCTGGAGCTCAAAGAGGTCGCGCCCTAGGGCAGCATAACCAGACCCATCACACTTCCACCACGGCCTGCTAGCGGCGCACCTGAGGTATCAGCAGAATCACAGTGCCATCACCGTTGACGATCGCCACCCCCGCTGGTCCGACGCCCGGCGAGATGTGCAGGTCGCTGCCTCGGGCGGCGGTGTTGCTGGTCAGACGGGCTCGAGAGGTGAAAACTCGGGGCGCGCGAACGCGCAGCCAGGGGCCGTACCTCGGCCCGACAACCACCCACGGCTCGTAGCCCACCAAGTCGACATACGTTCGGGCGGAGACCGGCAGGCTGTACAGGTGGGAGCCATTGCCCGCGTCGTAGCCGTGCAACATGGAATCCAATGGCGCGACGTAGACGATATCCCCGACTACAGCAGGCGCTCCCGGGGCGTCGACGCCGAGATTGCGGTGCCATTTGCGGCTACCGCTCTGAGCATTGACGGCGGTCAGAAACTGATTATTCCCGGCGACATACACGAGATCGGGTGAGATGGCGGCCGCCGACAGGCGAGTCTCAACGGTGCTCGTGTATCGCCAGCGTTCGTTACCCGATGACGTGTCGATTGCTATCAGAACACCATGCTCGGTGCTGACGAAGGCGGTATCCCCGCTGGGATTCGTAACCAGGGCAGTGGTGCCGAGAGCTTCCACGGCCCAGCCTTGGCTATTCTTGTCCACCTGGTAGAGAGTGGCACCATCGGCGAACACGACCGCGTTGCCCGCGGCGGCCATAAGGGTTGGCGTTTGCGACATGCGGAACTGGCCGAGGAACGAGCCGTCTCGGACAGCCAGCCACCAAATAGCGCCTTGCGTGGCGACGATAAGCTCTTGTCCGCGGACGACCGGAGCTGCGACGGCCGCCAGCTCGACCTGCCAGCTCTCCGAGCCATCGCTCGCGCGGCGGGCTTCGACATGCTCGGCGTAGGCAAGGAATACATGGTCAGCGCCGACGGCAGGCCTGAACAATGGAACGAGTGGGATGCCATCCTCGTCGAGCGAAGAGGTCTGCCAGGCTGGTATGAGCGGCGGCGGCAGGATTTCATCTTCGTCCACGCTCGTAGGAATGGGCGCTAGCGGGTCTGCGTCAAGGTAGCTGTCACCCCCGCAGGCAACCACAGAAAAACCCAGCAGCGAGCAGGTCACCGTCAGAAGAGCCACGCTCTGGAGCCTGCCTGCCGCCGGCTCTGATGCAGACCCTGGGACAGACGCTGGGCCAGAGCCCAATCGCATTGCCCATTCCACGATATGGCTGCTAACCTGCCTGAGTCCTCGTCCCATCCCCATTGCTTTCACCTGTGGATCCATGCCCGGACTATTCGCCAACGAGATCGCCGAGCCGCTGCGCGCCAAATATGTTGACCTGATGCAGCGAATCGGCTCAGCAGAATCGGCTTTGGTCGCGTTCTCAGGTGGCGTCGATAGCGCCCTTCTCGCCTTTCTCGCCCACCAGGCACTGGGTGATCGAGCGCTGGCCATCACCGCTGACAGCCCCTCTGTGCCGCGCCGGGAACTCGAGGAGGCGACCCGTTTCGCTGTCACCCTGGGGCTCCCCCACGAGATCATCACCACCGACGAGGTCGACGATCCACAATACCAGGAGAACGCCGGCAACCGCTGCTTCTTCTGCAAGACCGAACTATACGGCAAGATGCGGCAGATGGCGAAGGAGCGAGGATATGCTTTGGTCTTCGACGGTACCAACGCCGACGACGGGGGTGACCATCGTCCTGGCATGACCGCGGCAGAACAGCATCATGTCCACAGCCCGTTGCTCGAGGCGGGCCTAGACAAGGCGGATATCCGCAGTTTGTCGCAACTCGCCGAACTGCCGACTTGGGACAAGCCGGCATCCGCGTGCCTGGCGTCGAGGGTTGCCTACGGAATCGAGGTCACCAGCGCAGTGCTCGCGCGCATCGAACAGGGCGAGGAGGCGGTTCGTGAGATGGGTTTTCGCCAGTTCCGCGTGCGCCACCATGGCAATCTCGTGCGCATCGAGGTGAGCCGCGACGAGCTTCTTCGAGCCCTTGATCCCCAGATGGCGGCGCATTTCGTGACGGTTTTCAAGGGGCTCGGCTACGCCTTCGTCAGCCTGGATCTGGAGGGCTATCGCCCGGGAAGCCTCAACGCCGCCCTGTTGCAGATTTCGGACCCTGCCGAATAGCGACGGTTGCTAGCCCGCATTTCTCATCACGCTCCATCGCGCACGCGCAGCCGCGACCCGTTGAGAAATCCAGGCTAGTGCCTGTCGTCACCCCAGCCGAGCTTGGCGCGCAGGACCTCGAAGTGGGTCCGCTCTCCGGCGCTCAGGAGCTCGAGGCGGTGCGGGCAGCGGTCGATCTTTGCCACCTCCCGGTGGTCGAACGTCGCCCCCTCTTGGCCGTCGAGCGTCAGCACGATGTCCTGGTCGGAGGTGATCAGCTTCACGGCAATCTGCGCGTCCGCGGGTAGCACGAGGGACCGATTCGCCAGGCTGTGGGGGCTGATCGGGCAGACCACCACGGCATCCATCTCGGGCATGATCAGCGGGCCGCCCGCGGATAGCGAGTAGGCGGTGGAGCCGGTCGGGGTGGCCACGATGAGACCATCGGCGCGGTAGCGCGAAACAAACTCATCGTTCACCGCGACCTCATACTCGATGATCCGGGCGAGTGAGGTCTTGTTGACCACTGCGTCGTTGAGCACGTCCCAGGTCACGACGGTGCCGTCGGCACGCTCGATCGAGGCGCGCAACATCATGCGGCTGGAGGAGGTGTACTGCCCCGAGAAGACCTGTTCGAGGGCCTCGTAGATTTCCTCTCGCGGCGTCAGGGTGAGAAAACCGAGGTTGCCGTAGTTGATGCCCAACACGGGAGTCCCGGCCTCCGCCGCGAAACGTGCCACCGACAAGAGGGTGCCGTCGCCGCCCAGTGCGATCACAAGGTCGACCTGGGCGGGTAGGTCTACGCGGTCGCTGATCCGGGCTCCCTTCCCCGCGAGCTTGCCGGCGGTCTCATCGAGTACGACCTCCACATTTCGCTTGTCGAGCCAACCGGTGATGTGGGAGATGTCATCGCCGATCGAGGCTCGTCCGGTTTTCGCGATGAGGCCGACGCGGGCGAAAACGCGGGCGTTCTGGTTATTCGCGGTGTTGGTCATGGTCGTCGGGGACCTCCATCGATTCCAGGATCCTCTCTATATTCTCACGTTGCGAGGGGGCCTGGGGACGGACCAGGTGCAGGAAACACTCCCAATTGCCGGCGGCCCCCCGCAGCGGGCTGGGCACCGCCGTCGCCAGACTCCAGCCGAGCGTCGTAGCGGCGGCTGCAACCGCATGTGCGGCCGCGCGGCGATCTTCGGCACGACGCACTACACCGCCGGAGCCCACCTGCGCTGAGCCGCATTCGAACTGCGGCTTGACCAGAATCAATGCCTCGGATTCGCCGGCACACACATCGCCGACAGCCGGGAGGACCTTCTTGACGCTGATGAACGACAGGTCCATGGTGACGAGATCGGGCCTGGAGGGCAGATCCTCGGGCAGGACCGACGCCTCCATGTAACGGGCATTGGTGCGTTCGACCACGTGCACGCGCGGGTCGTTGCGTAGGCCCCAGTCGAGCTGCCCGTATCCGACATCCACGGCTATGACCCGTGCGGCACCATGTTGCAGCAGGCAGTCAGTAAAGCCGCCTGTTGAGGCCCCGACGTCGAGGCAGATCCGGCTGGCCGGGTCCACTCCTGTCGCCCGCAATGCCCCGGCCAGCTTCTCTCCACCACGACCGACGTAGGGCTGCGTCGAGGCAACTTCGATTCGGGATTCGAGGGAGACCGCCGCACCGCTCTTACTGGCGCTCTTGCCGTCAACCGTTACCTGCCCGGCCATGATGAGGGCGCGGGCACGGCTTCGGGTGGCGACGAGCTGACGCTCGACCAAGGCCTGGTCGAGGCGAATCTTGGCTGCTTTCAATGCTTCCGTTCGACGATGTAGCGGGCAATTCCAGCGAGGGCATCACCGCGGGCTCCCAGGACCTCGAGTGCCGCGAGCGCCTCTCCGAGCAGGCGGTCCGCCTCGGCGTGAGCGCCCTCCAGGCCGAGCAGGGCAGGGTAGGTCGACTTGCCATGTTCATGGTCGGCGCCGGGCCGCTTGCCCAGGTCCTGAACGGTGCCTTCGACATCCAGAAGGTCGTCGGCGACCTGAAAAGCGAGTCCGATCCGTTCCCCGTAGCGGCTCAGCTCACCCAGGGTGTGGTCGTCGGCCCCACCCAGTATGGCGCCGATGCGCACGCAGGCTGTCAAAAGGGCGCCGGTCTTCGAGGCGTGCAACCGGCATAGCTCCTCGCCGGTCAGGCTCTGGTCCTCGGCCTGGAGATCCATGCACTGCCCGCCTGCCATCCCTCCGCTGCCGATCGCCTCGGCAAGCTCGTGAATGCAAGTGAGCCAAGGTCCAGAGTCTGCCGCGCGCCGGCCCGCTTCCGAGAGGACCACGAAGGCCTGGGTCTGCAGAGCGTCGCCGGCCAAAACGGCTACCGCGTCGCCGAAGACCACGTGACTGGTCGGCTGGCCGCGGCGGAGATCATCGTCGTCGAAAGCCGGCAGGTCGTCGTGGATGAGCGAGTAGGTGTGGACGAGCTCGACCGCGCAGGCCGCCGGCATGAGCGCATCCGGCGCCGCACCCAAAGCACGACCGGCGGCGAGCACGAGGATGGCCCGCAGTCGCTTTCCACCGGCGAACACCGAGTACCGCATGGCCTGGTGCAGCAGGGCAGGGGGGTCGTCCTCGACGGGGAGGATCTCGTTGAGCGCGGAATTGACGAGATCTCGCTGCTCACGCAGGTACGACTCCAGATCGCCGCCTGCCGGATCGGGTTGGACGGCTGCGTCCTCAGTCATTCTCGCCGTCATCCACCGGCACATCTGCGGGCTCTGTCTTCAGCGAGCCCTCGAGGTCCTCGGTGAGGAGCTCAATGCGTTGCTCCATGGTGTCGAGTCGGCCGCGGCAATGAGTGAAGAGACCGACCGCACGCTCATAGACCTGCAGAGCGTCTTCGAGCGGGATGTCGCCCTCTTCGAGCTTGGCGGCTAGCTCTTCGAGCTGTCGCAGTGCCTCGTCGAAGGTGAGGTCCTCTTGTTTCTTGCCCTTGGCTTCTGCGGATGTGGCCACGTCCTACCTCCGGGAATGGAATGCTAAATGTATGGCGTCGAGCCTTCCGGCAAAAGAGTATCGCAGATCAACTCTCGATGACCTCCTCCACCTGGCACACGAGCTGGCCTTCATGCAGGCGGATGCGTACCTGATCGCCACCCTCGACGTCGGCGCCGCGCCGGAGAATGAGCCCATCGCTGGATCGCTCGCAGATCGAATACCCACGCGCCAGGACGCCCAGTGGGCTGAGCGCCTCGATACGAGCAGCGACCTCGCCGAAGCGGCCCTCCGCGCTTTGTTGCGTCCTGCGCACCGCTGCGCGGGCGCCCTGTACCGCGGAGACCAAGGTTGCTCGCCGTTCGACCAGTCGTTGCCGAGGGTTCGACAGCGCCAACTGCTGGCCGGCTGAGCGGACCCGGTTGCGGCGCCGATCGATCGAGCGTTGGAATGGGGTGCTGATCTCGTACCAGACATCGTCCAGTCGTTGCCTGTAGACGTTCAGCAGGCCGGCTGGTTGCCGCAGCCGCCGCTGTAGGCGCGGATCATTGAGGCGTGCCCGGGAGTCACTCACGCGACGCGTAATGGCGGCATGCGCCCGCTGATTCGCGTGCTGCAGGCGTTGCAGTAGCTCCTGGCGGCTGGCGGCAACGACTTCCGCCGCGGCCGTTGGAGTTGCCGCACGGCGGTCGGCGACCAGATCGGCGATCGTGATATCGATTTCATGTCCGACGGCGGAGATTACCGGGATCTGTGACGCTGCTATGGCACGCGCGACGATCTCCTCATTGAAGGCCCAGAGGTCTTCACGCGAGCCGCCGCCGCGCCCGACGATCATCACCTCGGCCTTGCCGTGACGGTTGAGTTTCTCAATGGCCGCTGCGATCTCGGCGGCCGCACCCTCACCCTGTACCTTGGCGGGTGCCAAGATCACCTCGATGGGCACCTCGCGCCGCTGCCAGACGCTGCACAGGTCGCGCCATGCTGCGCCGCTGTCCGACGTCACCACGCCGACGATGCGGGGTAGCAAGGGAATCGGCCGCTTACGAGATTCCTCGAATAGCCCCTCTTCCAGGAGGCGTGTCTTGAGTTGCTCGAAGGCGAGCTGAAGAGCTCCCCAGCCCACGGGTTCCAGAAACTCGATGACCATCTGGAAGTTGCCGCGAGGGGGGTAGATCGTCAACCGGCCGCCGGCAATGACCTCGAGGCCGTCCTCGATAGAGAAGGCCACCTCGCGATTGGCACCGCGAAACATGGCCACGTCGAGGACTGCGTCTTCGTCCTTGAGCTTGAAGTACCAGTGGCCGCTGCCGTGCTGGTGCAGGCTGCTGACCTCACCGCGCACCAGAACCGTGTTGAAGGCCTCCTCGAGTATCTCCTTGGAGAGCCCTACGATTTCGCCGACCGACCAGACGCGGCGGGGGACGGTCCCATTCTCGCTCATGTCACCGTGGTGCTGAGGTCGTCGGGAGGATCGAAGAAGGTCTCGATCGAGCTTGCCTTGCCGCTCTCAGGGTCGATGTCGACGGCGGCCCCGGCGATGCGCGTGTTCGAGCTCGCCACCTGGAAGCGCACCGGTCTGGCCGTGAGGAGACGATACAGGGCCAGGTCGGGTCTCGTACCGATGACCGAATCGTAGGGCCCGGTCATGCCCACGTCGGTGCAGTAGGCCGTTCCTCCGGGGAGGATCCGAGCATCCGCCGTCGGTACGTGGGTGTGGGTGCCGAGGACAGCGCTCACGCGACCATCGGCGTACCAGCCCATGGCGAGCTTCTCCGAGGTGGCCTCAGCGTGCATGTCGACGAGTATGGTTGGGCAATCGCCGCCGGGTAGGGTGTCGAGGGCGTCGTCGAGGGCCCGGAAAGGGCAGTCGATCGGCTGCATGAATACGCGGCCCTGCAGGTTGATCACGATGATGGGATCACCCTGCCGCGACCGCCCCCGGAAGATGCCGTTCCCAGGGGTGTCGAGCGGGTAGTTCAGAGGCCGCAGAACGCGCGGTTCGGATTCCAGATATTCCTCGAAGCCGCGCTGTGCCCAAACATGGTTGCCCGTGGTGAGAACGTCCACACCCAAGCCCAGGATCTCGTCCGCGATCGTGGGCGTCACGCCCTTTCCCGCCGCAGCATTCTCGGCGTTCACGACCGTGAAGTCCGCCGAATAATGCGACTGCAGCGAGGCCAGGCGCTCCTTCAGGATCTGCCGACCCGGCTTGCCGACTACGTCTCCGAGAAAGAGGACTCTCACTTGGCGAACTCGACCGCTCTTGTCTCGCGAATCACCGTCACCTTGATCTCGCCCGGGTACTGCACTTCCTTCTCGATGCGCTTGGCGATGTCCTTCGACAGCCAGATGGCTTCATCGTCACTGACCCGATCCGACTCGACGATGATGCGCAGCTCGCGGCCGGCCTGAATAGCGTAAGCCTTGGCCACGCCGCTGAACGAGTCGGCGATCTGCTCGAGCTTCTGCAACCGCTTCACGTACGTCTCGAGCATGTCGCGGCGGGCACCGGGGCGAGCGGCGGAGAGTGCATCGGCCGCTTGCACCAGGACTGCCTCGACCGTGGCGGGCTCGACGTCGAAGTGGTGCGCCTCCATTGCCTGGATGACGGCCTGGGATTCGCCGTGCCGGCGCAGCAGATCGATGCCGATACTCAGGTGCGTTCCCTCGACCTCCTGGTCGATTGCCTTGCCGATGTCGTGCAGCAACCCGGCGCGCCGGGCCGTTTGCTCATCGGTGCCGAGCTCCGCCGCCAAGATGCCGGCGATGGTGGCGACCTCGATGGAATGACGTAGCACGTTCTGGCCGTAGGAGGTGCGGAATTTGAGCATACCAAGCAGGCGCACGAGCTCGGGATTGAGGTCGTGGATACCGAGGTCGGCGGCCGTCTCGTGGCCTTCCTGCCGCACCTTTTCCTCAATTTCATCCCGCACGCGCGCGACAACCTCTTCGATCCGTGCCGGGTGAATACGGCCGTCGGTTACCAACCGCTCGAGGGCCAGTCGAGCGATCTCCCTGCGTAGAGGATCGAACGTGGAAATCAGCACTGCCTCCGGGGTGTCATCGACGATCAGGTTGACGCCGGTAATCATCTCGAAGGCTCGGATGTTGCGGCCCTCACGGCCGATAACACGGCCCTTCATGTCGTCGGAGGGAAGCTCCACCAGAGAGACCGTGTGCTCGGCCACGTGGTTGCTCGAGCAGCGCTGAATGGCCATCGCGATAATGCGATGAGCCTCGTTGTTCGCCTTCGCGCGCATCTCTTCCTCGATATGGCGAACGGTGCGGGTCATCTGCTCCCGTGCCTCCAGCTGCATCATCTGCATCAGAGCATCTTTCGCCTGAGCGGATGTTTGCCCGGCGATACGCTCGAGGCGTCGCAACGCCTCTTCACGGTGCTTCTCGAGCTCTTTGCCAAGGCGCTCGACGCGCTGCTGTTGCTGTCGCGCTGTGCGTTCGAGACGCGAGAGCTCCTTTTCGCGATCTTCAAACGAGCCCGTTCGGCGCTCGAGCTTTTCTTCGCGCCGGGCTATGCGGCGTTCCTGCTTGCTGAGCTCGCGGCGCCGGTCGCGGCTTTCTTCTTCAAATGCTTGGCGGGCGCGAAGGTGCTCTTCGCGAGCTTCGACACCTGCCTCCTTGAGAACGTTCTCGGACTGCCGCTCGGCCTCCTTCATCATGCGTTTGACGTTCCGCCTGGTCTCTTTGACCAAGCGGTCGGCGAACTTCCGCCGGATGACGTACCAGAGAGCGATGAGGGAGAGTCCGACGACCAGCAGGGTGATAGCGAAGGCTACAATGGCGGTGATATCGAGATTGGCATCAGCGCTGGAGTCGCCTGGACCTTGTAGATATGGGCCGAGGACGAGGCCGAGGCTCAGGGCGTTGGAAGCCAGATACTGCATGGTCACCCCCTGTATAGCCTCGGTTTTCAGCGGCGAGAGACAGAGAGTGACCGGATACGGTCGTAGCGGGGCAACCGTCGACTAGACGACGCGGTGTCGTCGGACTGAGGCGGTCCGTATTAGGAGGTGATCAGACCTCGGATACACCCCCATCGGGCCTGAAATAATCACAGGAGTAACCGTTTCTATCTCGTCCGAACTTCATCCAGATCCGTCAGTTCCAGTAGTGTTTGCACTTACGGTGTCGTCGTTCGAGCCAGCCAGTACATCATCCAGCGTTCCAGCCAACTCCAGCGCCTGCTCCGCTATCTCTGCCCCTCGTCGTTCGAGGGCTTTTCGTGTTTGGTAAAGGTCATCAGCGACGTTAAGAGCAGCCAAAATTGCCAGCCGCCCGACATCGCTAGTGTTCGCCTGCTGCGCGACCTGCTTCATACGCTGGTCCACGTAGCCTGCGAGCACTCGTATAGTTTCAGCTGAGTCTTCACCTCTGATGTTATAGAGGTGCCCGCATATTTCAACGGTGGGCATGGACCATAGGGTAGCGGACCGAGACCTACTGCGCCAAGTGCAGGGAGTCGAGTCGGCTCAAAAGGTGGCTGAGTCGCTCCCTCACCTCGTCCCTTTCCGCTGTCAGGGTGCGCAAACGGCGCAATTCAGCCGTATCCGATTTCCAGCGCTCCTGCAGGCGACTCATCTCGGCCTGTAGAGATTCGACCTCCTCGCGCAGGCCGCTGAGCTTTTTCTTGAGGTCACGGCGCTCGGCATCGAGGTCTTGGATGCGCTCCACCGCGCGCGCGACGCTCTGTCGCAGGGGGGCGAGGGGGTCGCCGTTGTTCCGGCTACCTCTGCTTGGCACCGAACTCGCTCAAAAGGTGAGATATGACAGCCTGATGGGCGCTGTCGATCTCTTCGGCGGTGAGGGTGCGGTCATCTCTGCGGTAGGTGAACCGCAGGGTGAGACTGCGCTGGCCGGTGGGAATGTCATCTCCCTGATACACATCGACGAGCTCGAACCTGGCCAGCGATTCATCCTTCTGCGATGTGACGGCGGCTTCGATCTGATCGAACGATATGCTCTCGTCGAGCTGCAAAGACACGTCGCGTACGCCGCCGGGGAAGCGGGACAACGGACTATAGCGCAACTCCCGGGGCGGGCGGCCTAGCTGGTCCTCTACGTCGATCTCCGCGGCCCAAACCGGTTGTGTCAGGCCGAAGCGCTCTGCAACATCGGCGGCAATCCTTCCGGCCCATCCTTGCATTTCGCCCTCCAGGAGCAGCTCCGCGGAGCAGCCGTCCTCGAGGCCTGGCTGGGTGCCGGCCCTCCATTGCCACATCGGCCAACCCATGCGCCGGGCCACGGCCTCCAGTGTTCCCTTCAGATCGAACAGGTCGAGAGGGCGGTCGGTCTCTCCCCAATGGGTGGCCTGTCCGGCGCCGGAAACGATTAGCGCGAGAGCCTTACGTTCGTCGGCGCCATTGCCCTCGGTGGGCTGCGCGAAGCGATTGCCGAGCTCGAACAGCCGCACATCCTGTTGCCCGCGGTTGACGTTGTGGGCAACGACGGTGAGCAAGCCGGGAGTCAGGCGGGCTCGCAGGAAACCGAGTGCCCTGGAAATCGGATTGGCGATGGACACCGGCTCGTGCCCGTCGGTCATGAAAGGGGCCTGTTCATCGTCACTGCCGAGAGAGGGCGTGAGCGCCTCGCGATAGCCGGCCGCGACGCACACCTGCTTCAAGCGGCGCTCGGCGAGAACCATGGGGTCGCCCGATTGCTCGGGCGCCCGTAGAGCAGGCAGGGTACTTGGCAGGCGCTCGTAGCCGTAGTGACGAGCGACCTCTTCCACCAGGTCTTCCTCGCGCGAGACATCCGACCGGTGGCGGGGAACGATCACCTGAAAGCCCTCGGCTTTTTCCTCGACCTCGAATCCGAGGCGCTCCAGAATGTTGCGGATATCACCCTCGGAAATTCTGACGCCGAGAAGCTTCTCGACCCGGGCACTGCGCAGCGTGAGCGACGCGGGCTCTGGAATCTCAGCCTTCTCATCGAGGCGTCCCTGGCAGATTTCACCGCCCGCAAGCTCCGCCATCAGGGCGGCGGCACGATCGACCGCTGCCACCATCCCGTCGATGGCGAGAGTGCGCTCGAACCTATGACTAGCATCGGTGTGCATGCCAAGCCGCTGCGCCGAGCTGCGCACCAACTGGGGATCGAACCAGGCGCCCTCGAGAAGCACGTTCGTTGAGCCCACGCTGATTTCCGTGTTGGCTCCGCCCATGACACCGGCCAGCCCCACGGCTCGCTCGGCGTCCGCGATGACCAGGTCGTCCGCGGTGAGAGCCCGCGACGTGCCATCGAGGGTTTGCAGTGCCTCTCCGGGCAGCGCTCTGCGCACGATGATCTTGTTGTCGGCCAGCAGGTCGAGATCGTAGGGGTGCAGTGGGTGGCCAAGCTCCCACATAACGAAGTTCGTGATGTCGACGATGTTGTTGATGGGACGCAGGCCGATGACTTCGAGAAGCTCGGTCATCCAGGCCGGCGACGGGCCGACCTCGACGTTGCGAATGACGCGGGCAACGAAGCGGGCGCAACCCTGCAGATCTTCGATCTCGATCGAGGCGAGGTCCGCCGCGGCACAGCCGGCAGTCTCGTCGACGCTCGAGTCAGGCGGGCGCAATGGCTCGCGTCGAGCGGTAGCGATCTCGCGGGCTACGCCGAAATGGTTCATCGCATCGACCCTGTTGCTGGCGACATCGAGGTCGAGCACCGTGTCGTTGCGGACCTCGTCCACCTGGTCGACGACGAGACCACAACTGGTGAGAAGGTCGGTGAGTGTCCGGGTGGATTCCGGCAACTCCACGTATCGGCTCAGCCATGCGGTTGAAAAGAGCATTATGGGTCGAGCTCTGCCGGCGCTGTCGAGCCGGCCTGATGGTTAGGTCGCGAACTGCTTGAGGAAGCGGATGTCGTTTTCGTACAGAGTTCGGATGTCGTCGATGCCGTAGCGCACGGCGGCGATGCGATCGACACCCATGCCGAAGGCAAAGCCCTGAAACTTCTGGGGGTCGTAGCCGACAGCCTCGAACACGGCGGGGTGGACCATTCCGGCGCCCAGCAATTCCACCCAGCCGGAGCCCTTGCACACGCGGCAGCCGGCGCCGGCGCAAGCAGGGCAAGTGGCGTCCATTTCCGCGGACGGCTCCGTGAAGGGGAAGTACCCGGGGCGGAACCTGGTACGTGTCTCGTGCCCGAAGAGCGCTTTGGCGAAATGGTCCAGCGTGCCCTTCAGATCGGCCATCGTGATGTCGGGCCCGACCACGAGCCCCTCGCACTGCACGAACGACGGAGTGTGCGTGGCGTCGGGCGTGTCGCGGCGGTAAACGCGTCCTGGAACGATGATCGCCAGGGGAGGTTGGCGCCGCTGCATGGTGCGAATCTGCACCGGAGACGTGTGCGTGCGCAGCAGCCACTCACCACCCAGGTACAGGGTGTCCTGGATATCGCGGGCCGGGTGTTCCTTGGGAATGTTGAGGGCTTCGAAGTTGTACCAGTCGGTCTCGACCTCAGGGCCCTCCACGACCTCGTACCCCATACGCGTGAAGACCGACTCGATCTCCTGCAGGGCGAGGGTGATGGGGTGCAGGCTGCCCAGATGAACGGTTCGACCGGGCAGCGATACGTCGAGATCACACTTCTTGCCGCCGCCCGCCGCGAGCGTCGCGGCGATTTCCTCGAGGCGGCGGGTCAAGATCTGGCGGGCTTGGTTGGCTTCCTTGCCGACCTGGGCTCGCAGCTCCCCGGGTAGCGACCGCAGGGTGTCGAAGATCGCCGTCAGCGCGCCGCGCTTCCGACCCAGATAGCGAGCGCGCAACTCTCCCAGGTCGACGTCGCTGCCGATGGCCTCAGCGTCGAGCTCGAATTTTTGCAGAAGCTGCCGGATAGTGGCGAGCGGATCCCCGTCGGCCGTTTGGCCCTGATCTGCTGAGGGACCATCGCCTTCGGTGGCGCCCATCTCGGGAGGATCCTAGGCCAGGGCCTGCTTTGCCGTGCTCGTCAGCTCTTCGAAAACCTTCGGGTCCTCAACCGCGATCTCTGCGAGGACCTTGCGATCGAGGCCGACGCCGGCGGCCTTCAGGCCAGCCATGAAGCGGTTGTAAGGGAGACCGTGCTGGCGGCTTGCGGCGTTGATTCGGGCGATCCAAAGGCGACGATACTGCCGCTTCTTGAGCTTCCGGCCTTGATACGCGTGCTGCATGGCGCGGTCGACTGCCTCGCGCGCCTCGCTGTACAGGCGGCTCTTCGAACCGTAGTAGCCTTTGGCGCTTTTCAGAATTCTGCGGCGACGTTTGGTGTGGACGTTGCCGCGCTTCACGCGGGCCATTGCTCTTCTCCTCTATTCCATTCGTGCCTAGTTAGGGAGCAAGCGGCCGATGCGCTTCACGTCGCTCGGGGCGATCTCGGTGCGACTGCGTAGACGCCGCTTCCGCTTTTGGCTCTTGTGGCCCAGCAAATGACTCGCGTAGGCGCGGTGGCGGCGCAACTTGCCCGTGCCCGATCGCTTGATGCGCTTCGCGGCACCACGATGTGTCTTCATCTTCGGCATGGTTCAGCTCCGACTTTCGACAACCGACCGCTGCGTGGGCGCAAATTAGGCACGCCCGCCTCAGCCAGCCGTATTTTGTTCTTGAAACAGGTGCGGGAACTAGTCTCTTCTAGGCGCAAGGATCATGATCATCAGCCGTCCGTCCATCATGGCCGGCTTTTCGAGCTTGAACGTGTCCTCATCCAGCTCTTCAATCACCCTGTCCAGAATCTTCCTACCGTATTCGGGGTGCACCACCTCGCGGCCTCGAAACATCACCGTGGCCTTCACCATGTGGCCTTGGCCGAGAAACCGGATGATGTGATTGAGCTTGAAGCTGAAGTCGTGCTCGTCGATCTTCGGACGAAACTTGACTTCCTTCAACTGCGTGTGGTGCGGGCGCTGCTTCTGATCCTTAGCTGACCGATACGAAAACTTGCCGTAGTCCATCAGTCGACAAACCGGCGGGTCCGCATTGGGGGCAACTTCGACGAGATCGAGCTCTGCCGCCTGCGCCTTCTTCAATGCCTCCTCAGTGGGTACGACTCCGAGTTGAGTTCCCTCGGTATCGATGAGCCGCACCTGCGGCACCCGGATACGTTCGTTGAGTCTGTGCTTCTTTTCTGTAATCACTGACTCCCTTGTCTGCTTGGCACCGTGACGAACACGTTGCCCACTTCCACTCGGTGCGCTCGAGAACGCCTGAACTATTCTCGCACAAGGCGTGCCTTCATGGCATCCAGCGCGGGAAATCCAGCAAGACGAGTAGGCGCGGCCGGGCTCGAACCGACGACCTCTTCCGCGTCAGGGAAGCGCTCTCCCAACTGAGCTACGCGCCTTCTCTCCTGTTTGTTCGTAACCCTGAACAGGGCCGGCTGCCGCAACAGGAATTCGGCAGACCTTACTTCCAGAAGGCCCTAATATAGCAACGTCACGGGAAATCGGTCAATTCGTTGGGGCCTCTGAATTGTCCGAAGATGTTGCCGCATTCGCCGCGGGAGCCATCGATTCGGTTGCCCGATTGACCGCGCAGACGATGTAGGAGATCAGCACGATCGCGATGACATCGCCCGGGATGTGGGTCAGATATCCGTGAAAGAGAATTTCCTGGTCCGTCGCCAGGGAGCCCGCCGCGATCGACGCCCCGCCCCAGAAGTGGTTGATAGCCCACGGCCAAGCCAAGCCCAGCGCGTAGTAGGGCATCAGGCTGTAGGCGTAGCTGATTACCCGGGCCGGCTGTGGAACGATGCGCCAGGCGTACCAGACGACGAACGCCGGGGCCACCAGAAAGGCGACCACGAAGAGGCCGCCAAGGGGCGAGCTTCCGATGGGTACGCCCGCGGTGGAACCGGCCGTCATGATGATGAGAGCGACTGTCGCGACCGCTGCGCTCAATACCACCAGCCTGACGCGCACCGCGGGGTGCGCGCCGCGGTCGTCGGTGGGCGCTATCTGCCCGGCCACCCACGCCGCGAGCACGCGGCCAAGATGGAAGCCCCACTCGTCGAACAACGCTGTTGCCGGAGAAAAGACCGCGACCAGCGCCAAGCATCCGACCGCGATTGCCTGGCTGAGAGCGCCCCGTCGCGGTCCCAGATACGTGCCGGCGAGCAATGCCACGACGGGAGCAAAAGAAAATGCCCCGAGGGTGTAGTCAACCCGCAAGGCCTCCGCGACCAGCGCCAACGCGACCCAGACGGCCAGCGGCCACTGGCTCGGGTGGAAACGAATCATGTTCGAGGACGGATCAGCGGGCGGCGGTTCTCGAGACAATCTGCCTCCCTAACCTCTCGCGAACGGGCTCTGGGCTATCGATTGTGTCCGAGGCGTCGAGCGGGGGCTCGCAGCGCGGTGCTCCCTCGTCAACAGCTCGAAGGCGAGCGCCGAGTACTCGGCCGCGCCGCGCGAAACCGGATCGAAGTGAGTAATCGGCTGCCGTTTGTCGGCGGCTTCCGAGAGGCGAACGTTTTCGTGCACCAGCGTATCGAACACCCGGTCTCCGTACCTGGCGCGTAGCTGGCCGAGCACTAGCCGGGAAATACGCGTACGGCCGTCGAATAGGCAAACGACGACGCCAATGAGCTGGAGGTGAGGCGTGCCGCGCTCCCTTACTTCATCAATGAGCTTGAGAAGACGGGCGACGCCACCGAGGGCCATGCCCTTGGCCTGCACCGGCACGATGACCCCCGTTGAGGCGGTCAGAGCGTTGTTCAGGACAACACCGGGAGAGGCGGAGCAATCGAGCAGCGCGTAGTCGTACTCGGGCGACATCCTGGCCCATAGCACTCGATCACCGGCGAGGGCGCCGCGATCGATGTCGGTCAGCCTGGAAGAGGAGGGGACAACCGATATGCCTGGCCACGGGGTCTTGCGCGCTGCCAGCTTGGCAGTCGACTGACCGCGCAAGATCTCGTAGAGAGTCGGATCACCGAATTCTGGCTCGCAACGCATCCAGCGCGAGAGGTTTCCTTGCGGATCGCAATCCACCAGCAGGACGCGCTTGCCGTTGCGGGCAAGAGCGGCACCGAGGTTCACGGCGGTGGTCGTTTTACCGACACCACCCTTCAGATTACAGATTGCGATGGTATGCACACTGGTCTCCGACGGTGAGGGCACCTCGATCGTAGGTTCAGAATCGCCTCCCAGTCAAGTGGAAAGTCTTTCCTTGCAGGGCTTTGGGGGGAGAGGCGTGGGGTTTCATCTCCGCGTTTCCGTGCCCCCCCCGTTGACAGGAGGCCAAGGGGGGCTATTGTGTCGGTCATCAACAAACTCACAACTCACTGCATTGAGTTCGCATCCCGCAAGCGCAACTCATGGGAGGTGTCAGATGGACCGTGTGATCGAAACACGGAGGCAGCGCCGAATCGTTGCCCAGCGCATCGTAGTGTGGGCCGTCGTTGCTGGCCTCTTGCTCCCCGCCGCCTTCGCGGCGCATGCATCAGAACAAGACCTCACTGAGCGATTCCTGCTGCTCGCGACGAAAAAGACCGGAACCATGGAGGAGGAGGTCGACGAGGCGGCCGCTGCCGGCTATCGCATCCTCGCGGGTTCCCCCACTAGCGGCGACGAGATGGTCTTGATTCTAGAGAAGGTCGCCACGCCTCCCGACACTTACGAATACCAATTGCTGGCCACAACCCGCACGGGGACGATGCAGAAAGAGATCGAGGAAGCCGCCGGACGGGGGTTTCGTATCCTCCCGTCGACGATGCTGGCGAAGAGCCAGATGTTCGGCGGCGTGGAGATCGTGCTCATGATGGAGAAGGCGCCCAATTCTACAGTGACCTACGAATACCGTCTCCTGGCAACCAGCCGCACGTCGACGATGCAGGAGGAGATGGACCTGGCGACCTCCGAAGGCTTCACCGTTCTCGGAATTGCGAGCCGGGACGAGCACGTCGTCATTATGGAGAGAGAGATCGAATAGCGGCCCCGGGAGTGGCACCGAGATCGACAAGGGATGGTGGGTTGCGAGCCCAGCCAGCATTCTCGAACCGCTCGGTGCGGGCGGCATTTGTGAGGTGTGCCGGGTGCGGGATACGACCCTCGAGGAGAAGTAGACATGACACGCCCTGTCAGCGACATCGCGTTCACCCCGTCGGTCAAGGCGGCACAGGAGCAACGCGGATCCAGAGATGGGTACGCACGCATGGAACAGAAAGGCGGATGGAGCGACGAGATCACCGCCGATCTCGCCGCGTTCATCGGCGAGCGCGATTCTTTGTATCTCGGAACGGCCAGCGCCGAGGGCCAGCCGTACATCCAACATCGCGGTGGGCCGAAGGGATTCATCAAGGTCCTCGACAACAAGGCTCTGGCGTTCGCCGATTTCTCCGGAAACCGCCAGTACATATCAGTGGGGAACCTGGGCGAGAACGATCGTGCCTTCATCTTCTTGATGGACTACCCCAATCGGCGGCGCATCAAGATCTGGGGGCGAGCGGAGTTCGTGGAGGATACGCCTTCGATACTCGAGCGCTTGGTGGACCCGGCCTATGGAGCAGACGTTGAGCGCGCGCTCGTGTTTCACGTCGAAGCCTGGGACGCGAATTGCCCTCAGCACATCACACCGAGGTTCACACAGGAAGAGCTCTCCGCCCGATGAACGTACGAGCCGCGGCGGATCGCCGCAGACATCTAGCCCGGACTTCTCAACGGGTGGCTACTACGCGAGCGCGATGGCGCGCGAGTACTCCTATAAGCAGACAGGTCAACTGACACACTCCTCCGGTCCTCCACGGTGTGGGGATTTCTTGCAG
>SDBT01003788.1_pt1 | contig 25995 bp, 46 predicted proteins | sample 2277101 | NCBI WGS metagenome assembly SDBT01 (sample SAMN10404973, study PRJNA504765) | marine sediment metagenome | isolation source: marine sediment core GS10_PC15, 103 cmbsf | place: Arctic Ocean: Southern Knipovich Ridge | collected 2010 | reverse complement strand
GGCTACATGGAAAGAACAAAATCAAAACAGAAGAAACAATGTTTGGGTAGGATACAAAGGGGTTAGAATGATTAGATCGGGCTGGATAGAAAAATTAAAAATCAAACCATATCAATGGTCAAATAAAGAACGAAAAGGTTGGTCTCCACTTGATGTTGTTACATTTTATAGCGAGGGTGTAACGTGAAAATTTCCAAGGGGCATAAAAAACGGCTATGGGAACGCCTGGCACAACAGGCGATGTTAGAACCGGACCCTAAAAAGGCGTTGGAGATATATAACGAGGCGAGAGAAGCAGCTATTAAAGCCGGGGCTATGGGTTATCAGGTGGTTTGTAGCGGAACGCAGAGCTGTGGAAATCGCTGTACTCACGGAACATCCCATATGAAAGAAGAGTGTTGGGGAGGGGATGATAAATGGTGTACAGAGTGGGGAAAATGCGACATAGTAAATAAAAAGGTTCGATGTACGAAAGTGAAGGGGGCATAAATGGAAACACCATCGATTGAGGAAAAATTAAAAGGCCTTGGTGACATCGAAAAATTGGCAACGGCACATTGGGGGTATATTGAGCAGGTTATCCGTAACGAGTATGAGATAGAACAGTTTGACGAAGAGTACTGTAGGGCTGTTAAATTCCACTACATCACTGCATTTATTCATGGCTATAAGCATGGGGAGGAGGCATAAATGGAATGGATAGACGTAAAAGATAGGTTGCCAGAAATACCAGGAGGCAGATTTGGAGTATCTGTTTTAGTCGCCATGTTTGATTCTGTTTATGAAGAATTGAATCCGGGACATGGTTATGAGGTACATGAGATTTCTTACTGCATTATCAGTAATGAAGCGCGTAAGTATTGGAAATACCCTGAAGATATAAAAAAAGATTTTATGGATTATTACCATGGGCTGAATGATGATTGTAAAAGAGGCCCGTGCGGTGATCCAGTTACTCATTGGATGCCTAAACCCAATCCACCGGAAATAAAAAAGGAGAAGCCATGACAGAGCAGCAGACAGAATACGAGGTAGCGAAACGGCACGACGTCGTAGATTTAGCACAAATCCAAGAGGCGAACTTTGAGGATGATAGGCTGGTTTTCTACACTGACCTTACTAATGATTTAGCAGACCGGCTGATTAAGCTTCTGACGACCCTCTATAAAGGGAAACAATGGCATTGGGCGGCGTTCTGGCGAAAGTTGGAAGAATCCAGGTATGAATGGACTGATTATATTCCCATGGATTCAGGGGGCAGGCCAATGATATCGGAAGGAAGGGCCAACACTTGGAGGTCTGTAGACAAGAAATTCCCAGTTGAAACCAGGATATACGCCCACTTGACTTATTCGCACTACGAGGCTGTACGGGCCATAGAAGATGATGGGGCGCATAGACTATTACAAGCTGCCAACGAGAATCGCATGGCTGAGGCAGAGTTGAGGGAGGTCGTAAAAGGGATGAAGGGGAAGCAACCCAAGCCCGAGAAGCCGAAAGTCGTAGAATGTGCCAACTGCGGTCAGCTTATGGTGTCCACCCAGGAATGTTATGCGTGTCAAAACCGGTTACTGGTTGAAAACTACAAGACAATCCTCGAGGACATAAAGTTTGGTGAGCAGGCCCCGCCGCCGCCTGCGTGGATAATTGCAATATGTGATGAGGCATTGGAGGTGTAAGATGGGATTGAATAAATCAACAGGCAATATGTATCCATTCATGAAAAAATGTATTATTATATTGACACAGCGAGAATACTTTGATATTATAGTGACATGAAAGGTAAAAACTACAATCACAAATTGCCAGGGATAGAGGCATTAAAGAACCATTATTTTGTTGATAACATGTCGTCTAATGGTATAGCAAAGAAATATGGCGTCACAAAAGGTGCTGTACTTATAAAGTTCCGGAGATACGGGGTGAAAAGAAGAACTATGTCAGAAGCTCAGGAGCTTATTGCAAACCATGTCACACTGACAAGAACAATAATTGCCTTCATTAATGGTCTCTTGTTGGGTGATGGGTGTATTATTACCACACCGGAAGGAAAAAGCGCCTCGTATTCACACACAGATAAACATGAAGAATATTTAATATGGCTTAAGAAAGAGTTTGAAAAGTTCAGTATAGGGTGTTCTAAGATAACGCAATACCAAAGAACACAACATCCAAAAACATTGTACTATTCTATTAAAACAAAAAATTACAGAGATTTTATGCATTTTAGAAATATTTGGTATCCTGAAGGAAAAAAGAAAATACCTCAAATAGAATTAACTCCAACTGTTTTATATAATTGGTATATTGGTGATGGTTCTTATCATAAATACTTAAATAGAAAAAGCGGTGGAGAAAAGGTTGTAATATGTAGCCAATTTAATCAGGAAGGAAAATTAAGAATGTCGGGACAATTATTAAATATTGGAATAGAAAATTCAATATATCCAGACTGTATTTATCTTAAAGCGAAAAGTAGAAAAAGGTTTTTTGATTATATTTTAAGTTCAGGAATAATAACCCCTTCTTGTTATAAATATAAATTCCCAGGAGATTAATTATGGCGCTCAATAAGGTAAAAACGACTGGAAATATGTATAATTTCTTAAATGACCATCCAAGTAAAGACAGCAATAGGGGATATACCTGGAACACGGTCAAGGGTAAGTGTCCTCATAATTGCTCTTATTGTTACTGCAAAAGATGGGGGGAACAGTCAGAGTTACACTTTGATGAGAAGGAATTGAAAACGGATCTCGGGAAGGGAAACTTTATCTTTGTGGGGTCGAGTTGTGATATGTGGGCGGAATCCATGTTTCCCATTTGGATATTCAGAACTCTTGATTATTGTAAAAAATTCAATAACCGATATCTATTCCAATCTAAAAACCCAGCACGGATTTATAGAATGCGGAGTCAATTACCGGTAGACATCGTTTTGGGTACTACGATGGAAAGTAATTGGGATCACCCAGAGGCACATGGTAGAAGCATTTTAGCTGGTCAACCTACTATCCTGCGAAGGGTTGATGCGATCAAAGAAATAAGAAAACTTGGATATCCGGTAATGATAACCATTGAACCGATAATGCGTTTTGATCTTCGAACATTTTCTGAGATGATTTTTGATATCAACCCGCAATGGGTCAACATCGGAGCCAACACAAACACAAAAGTCAAGCTACCCGAACCCAAATCCGAGGAAATCAGGGATTTAATATCAACCCTTAGTGAATTTACTAAAGTCAAAATTAAGAAAAACCTAAATCGACTATTAGAGGTGTAAAATGGAATGGAGTGAAATGCATAAAGCATTAAAAGAGGCGAAAGATACCCTGGAATTATCAGATCTATTCATACAGCAAATGGCTGACCTCGTGGTTGGTCGTATGGAGTCAGGTCATATCGGCGGCTGGACACTGTGCGAAATGAAGCGAAAGCTGCAAAAATTCAATATGCATACGTATAAATGGAAATAGTGTTTCACGATATCGGGGGAGAGATGATGCCCAGATGGACCGAAGAGCAATTTAAAGAATATATGGTGCGTACAGAGGTGAAATCACATAATGATACGCCTGACGATGGGCCTGAGGCCCGGTTGCAAGGCAGGTGTCTTAAATATTGCAAAGATGAGGGGTATCCGTGTCTGAGCTTTCGGCAATCGAAAAAAGCCATAGGGTTCGTGACTCCAGGTTGGCCTGACATGACAATCTTAACAAAGGATGGCGTTGTCTTCATTGAACTCAAAAGCAAGGGTGGGCGGCTTCGGACTGAACAGGACAAACTTAAACGGATTTTTGATTGGTTGGGACATCCAATACACATTGTTAAGAGTTATAAACGCTTTTTGGAAATCATGAAAGGAGGAGAATGAAGATGCTCATTAAAAAAGGACAGTTGGTTGAGGTAAAGCACAATAGGAAAGGAAAATTTAAGGCAATCGCTCAAGAGGATTTTGATTCTTCAGTGGCGGATGCTTTCCCGCTTGCTCTTGCTATTGATCAAGCCGTTAACGGTTTTAGTGCGACATGGTTGGAGGGGGATGTGATACCGTGTCGTGCCAGCTTGTGTTCAATAAAAGTGCTTGACATGCCAAAGGAGAATGACAAATGACAATCAAATACCAATTATGGGGATTTTGGGGATGGGGCCGCGCGAGGACGTTGACAATAAAACTGAATGCTGACGGGTGCATTGGGATAAGAGCCCGGAAAAAATTGTCGGCCTTAGAAGAAGAGCTTAATGGTAAGAAACACAGGAGGTGGACTGAGCTTGAAGAAACATGAACCGATATATAGCAGCGACATACTGGAACAACTAACAGCGGCTGAATTACTGGCAAAGGTGATATACAAGAAGCTGAAAGAGGTGAGAGCCCGGGTGCAGCCTGGTGAAGAGTTGCCCGCGGGGATAGACCCTGAAAAGGATTAAGAGCAACGTGACTGCGAGGATCGCGGCAAAGGCATAAAAATAAATATCATTTAATTCCAGAATACCATTCAATAATAACCATGTATTCACTTTTCGCTTGACATTCGATACCAAGTGTGATACTGTCCTCCTAACGATCACACAATGGCGTGATTACTGAGGCTTCGGGATCTTATACTCCCAGCACCGGGAAGCTACACAAAGGGCCTAAATTCCTCAGGAATTGACAGGGCCACAAAATATAAAAATCCATACAGAGACTCGGTGTTGGGATTATAGGTAATAGCAGGGTAAGGGCCGCCACGATATCGGGCCGTGTCGTTGATCTGAGAGGGTAGAATTTGAGCAAAAAGGCTAAAAACCAGCTTACACCCAAACAATCCGCATTTGTAGCGGAATATCTCATTGACCTGAATGCAACACAGGCTGCTATCCGGGCGGGATATTCAAAGAAGGCGGCTCGACAAATAGGGACTGACAACCTGTCAAAACCGTACATTAAAGATGAATTGCGCAAAAAACTCCAACATGCTTGTGAACGAGCAGAGATATCACAAGATGCAGTCCTAAGTGAACTTAAACGAATGGCTTTCTCAAATATGGCAGACTTTTCCGATTGGGGGCCAAAAGGGGTTACGCTGAAAGATTCAAAGAAGCTCACTCCTGAACAAACACTATGTGTTTCTGAGGTTAGCGAAACAACCACTAAAGAGGGTGGATCTATTAAATTCAAACTACATTCAAAAGAAAAGGCCTTAGAACAGTTAGGCCAATACCTTAAACTATTTACCAACCCGGAAGACGATAAATCAAAAGAAAAACCTAACGTAAATTACAACTTCATTACGGTGACGAGTGTCTGAAGTAGACATCAACCTCCCTATTGCGTTTCAAGACCTGGTCAAACCTGCCCGGTATAAAATCTATTATGGTGGGCGGGGCGGGGCCAAGTCCTGGTCATTCGCGCGAGCCCTCGTCGGCGAAGCATATCTAAAGCCCCTTCGCATCCTTTGCACTCGTGAGTTTCAAAACTCCATTGCCGATTCAGTTCACCGGCTCATCACCGATCAGATCTCAATTCTAAAGCTCGATCCATGGTTTAAAGTGACCCAGACATCTATTACGTCAACGATAGGCTCACAGTTTCTTTTTAAAGGCCTACAGCGGTCCATTCAAGAGATAAAATCCACAGAGGGGATCGATATCTGTTGGGTGGAAGAGGGACAAAATACGGGGGAAATCTCATGGGAGATATTAATACCTACAATCCGAAGACAAGACAATCCCCTAATGCCCGGGGGCTCAGAAATATGGATTTCGTTTAATCCTAACGAAGCAACCGACCCAACATATAAAAGATTTGTAGTCAACACTCCACCTAATTCAGTTTGTCATAAAGTAGGCTGGCAAGACAACCCTGGATTCCCCAAGGTTCTAGATGCTGAGCGTCTTTACATGCTCAAAATAGACCCAGAAGCATATCAACACGTATGGGAAGGGTTTTGTAGGCAGATATCCGATGCAGTCATATTTCGGGGCCGGTTCGAGGTTGGCACGTTCGATGAGCCCGGGGATGAGGTTCGGTTATTCTATGGACTTGACTTCGGTTTCTCTCAAGATCCTTGCGCCTTGGTGTGTTGTTTTATCAAGGATAATAAGCTCTATATCAATCATGAGGCGTGGGAAATAGGGGTTGAACTGGATGATATGGAAGAGTTCATGAATCGTGTCCCTGGTGCCGATAAGTGGCCCAGTAAGGCAGATAATGCAAGGCCTGAAACCATTTCACACCTAAGACGCAGGGGTTTCAACTGTGAAGCAGCGCCAAAGTGGGCCGGGAGCGTAGAAGATGGTATTGCGGTCCTGAAGGGATTTGAGAAGATTGTCATTCATGAGCGTTGTAAACATGCAGCGGAAGAGTTCAGGCTTTACAGCTATAAGGTTGACAAACAGACAAACGATGTGTTACCCGTGATAGAGAAAAAACATGACCATATCCCTGACGCACTTCGATATGGATTGGCCGGTGTCATCAAGAAATCTAATTTCTTCGACGGCTGCGCGTTCCGGGACGAGCCCGAGGGGTACAGAGACGAGGAATGATGGACCCAATAGATTATTAGGAGTGGTATGAAGGCTAAAACCCAAAAGAGCAAGAGGGCAAGAGATACAAAGAAAGCTGCTAAAGCTGCGGGTTTACCGTACAACACGGGACATCCCAGCCATATCAGCGCGGGGGATTAGCAGGCTAAAAAGCTATATTGGGAGAGGAAGTATGGATGAGGGGGAGAGGCGGGATGAAAGGTAAGATTGACAAGGAAGGGCTGTTGCTTATTGAGAGGGTTGGAATTTATGAAAAACAGGGTTGTCCATATAAACGTAGTTGGTGCGGTGATATGTGTCCGTTGTTTGGGGAGCCATTTACTATGATTATATGTGGTTGCGGCCCATCAGTGGATGAGATCGTAGAAAAGCAGCGATGGCGCCTTGAGTTATGCAAGAAGACATTGGCGTTTGACGAGTTTGAGGATGAACGGGTATTTCGGACTCAGTTTGTTGAAAGGAAGTTAAATGGCTAATCTACACATTACACCGACATGGCACAAGCCGGGCTTTCATTTGCATGAGTTTGACGATGAGGGTGTTTGGGTGTCTGCGAAGTTTTATCCTACGAAGGAAGAGGCGGAGCAGGCGAGGCAAGAAGCCGTATGTAAGAAACTTTGGCCTAAATACGGGGAGGGGGAGGTTATGGAATTAATAAAAGCCGAGAAGGATTTTATGGATAAGGCTGAAGGCAAAGAGGCATGAAAACCGCGTACGAGGCGGGAGATGTTTAGCTTACTTTACGTGAGCTAATGTGATTTATGATAAATTAGCAGGGACACGGGTACATGATAAAATTCATAAAAAAGCTATGGTCGTTTGCGCTCAAGCCAGACATCAAAGAGGAAGAAGTTGCAGCGGGCGTTGACCCTCCATCATGCTGGCGTTTTGTGGATGTGGATGGCAACGATGTCCAGGACCGTCCCACCGAAGAGATTGTACTGGTTGACGAGAAGAAAGTGAAACAATTATTGGCAGAACATTTAAGCCGTGACCATCCTAAAGTTGAAGCGACAGAAATAATTACAATCCGATCATGTTCAGCGTGGGGGTATCACGACTTGGCACATACGGTCACATGGGATGAGGTCGCTAAAATCCTTAATCATATTCATTGGGACCATTTCAAAGAGATTGCATTGGATAAACCCCACCGAGTGGTGACTATTGAAATAAACCATGGTTCCGTGGAAGTTAAAGGGGCCCGGAATTTAATGACGGATCATTTTTCACCGCTTTCAAGATCTACAAGGTTTGTCATTGATGGCGATTGGATACATTTTACAGTTGGGACGTTGGGGTGGAAAGATTTATCATGACTAAATCCGTAATCGAACATATCGCCCACCCCTACGCCTCAGAACTGTATCAAGCGCGTAAGGATGAGGCACACATTACCAACCAACCGCTTGTGCAAAGGCCATGGTGGTATCGAGACAAGGAGACAACGATGCTGTATCACGACATCTACGGATGCCTTGCATGGCCGGGAGAGGTTAACGATAAACAGACAGGCCTACCAGGATACGCGGCGATTGTTGGGGTGCTCAGGCCCCCGGGACTGGACATTGACACGCATTACAATCCTAAAGATGCAAAGTTTAGGTTATTAGCAGAGACAGAGACTAAGGACGTACCAACATTACTGGGCAACTGCGTACAGATGAGAGAGAAGTATGGTTATGGAGTTCAACCGGAACTGCTCAAAGTATGGTTTGGGGATCCTGACAGGTTCTACACGGCCCTTGCGTTATTCAATGAGCGCATGGGGAATAGGGGTATCCTCGTAACGCCGCCTGATGATTTCTATACACCTAAGATATTCGATAACTATGTGAGATCCTTTGAAAGCTGCATAGTGGATGATAACGATAAATATAGGTTTTACTATGGCGGGGGCACGATCCTGAAAGAGCGAGTTCATGAGTTCTTTAAAAATGACCCTGCAATATTGGCTATTGGGGGGCTGGTTCATTCATTATTGGGTAGGTGCATGTGGATGAGCCAGACAGAACAGGGAGCGGGGGGGTTTAAGGTGGGGGGGGGGATAGGATGAAGGAGGAATTTACCAAAGAAGACCAAGGGATGATTGACTTAGAGGACCGATGGGCTACAGCGTTGGTCTCTGCGAATAAACGCGTTACTAAATGTGAACAAGAGATTGAGGTGTTAAAAGAACAACTCAAGGAATCTCAAATTTTCAATAATTATCACAAGATATCAATAAAAGACGTTCTTGAAGTCCTTATTGATGAACTTGGATATGAGGCCAGAGTACAGGAACGAACCCCAACCCTTACCAAAAGACCCATCAAGGAGGGTGGCTAATGCCTGAATGGACAATGGCGCTGATATTGATTTCATCCGGAATAGGCCTGGGCCTGATATGTTTTCTTGCCGGTAGCTGGATTATGTACCGCGGCAAATCAACCCCGGGGACAGGTGAAGGCTTCTTGAAAGACCCGAAAGGCGCTTGCTTTACTGTGCAAGATGATAGAATGGTAGACGAGCCTACGGGGTTTAGCTCAGAGCCTAACGAGGCTGAGAAGAAGTTGTTGCAGAAAACGGAGAAGTTCTTGGATGTATTGGGAGGGGGAAAATGAAGAAAAAGAAGAAAGCCGCCCCTGATACATTCAGCTTTAAAGACCTTCCAGAGGAAGAAAAGCAGGTTGTCGTTGACGAGATATATGAGCGTTGGCAGGACATGGTATTCATGAACGCTAAGGACCAAATTCGAGAAGTGTTCAGTGACCGGGTTTCTTTGCCAGACACGTTATTCTCATACGATGATTTATGTATTACCCTAAAACTTAACCTTGTGATTGGTGATATTACTCAAGTTCTTGGTAGACATCGACGTAATAAGTTAAAGACGGGAGGGGGGAAATAATGTTCTGGAAGTCAAAGCGTAAAGAGCCGTTTGCATTGAAGTCTTTGAACCCTAAACAACGGGCTAATTTAATTCGTTGCCTCAGAGATGAGTTTAAAGATCTTCTTGAGGATACACGGGAACTGGATAATCTTCATTAGGTAGAACTTCGCAAAGGGGATACGCTTCATTTTAATTACACGATAGACATGGATTTGGCAACATTACGGCTCTTTATACGAGGTGTTCGCTCATGAAAGTTCAATGCTGGAACTGTAAGAAGCTAACCCACAACACCACAAAGGCCTTTGACCCTGACATAAGACCAACCAGGGATATGGTAGAGCTATTAGAGCCCTTCAAGTCCTGGGGGTACGGTGATGGGTTTCAAGACCTTGAATGCCCTGCGTGTGAAGCGCCCTTAGCGCCAAGTGGGCGGCTGCGGGTTGTGGCTGACAACCATGGCAGCGATATGGTAAAGGAGAGGACTGAGCAGGTTGTGGAGATGTTCAGACAGGGCCATGCCAATACTGACGATATCAAAGGGATGATCGAAGAAGAGATTGATTTTCCATCCCATGAGGAAGTTATTGCAACGCGCACAGTAAAATTGACTGACAACCGTGATGTGTTTGAATCTCCCCCCGATATCAAGCCGATTAAATCATGTGAGTTTGACCCAGACGGTGCAGTTATTAATGCAGTGTTTTTAGGGGATAAGGCGTGGATCAGGGACGAAGATAAGCCCCCCGATATCGTGGAATCAACACAAAAAGCTAAACTTATTACTAAATACCACCAACCATTACCTCCGGGGGCTCCATCTGGGCACATGTTAACGCCAGAAGAAAGCCAGTCTATTTATACTGCAAAAGTTAAATCCAATTCTACTACCACTGTTGAACTTGCAGAAGGTTTCCCATGTGAGATATGTGGGAAGGTGTGTAAGAGCCAAGCAGGGTTAGGTAGTCATGAGAGGTCGCATAAGGAACAAACGGAGGCATAAAGGGGAAGTCAATGGATGAGCAAAAGGCCAGGAAGATTTTAGAGGCGTTAAAGTCAGATGTGATAAGGGATAGCGGTGGCTTGTCTTGCGTAAACCCGTATGTGTCATGGCACCCTGATTACAGCAAAGAAGGCGTTAGTTTAGATGCTAAGTTTACCGCCGATCAGCTTGAAGCTATTGCATGGTGGATGAGGTGGAGTCACACCACAAATGGCCGCAAAGGATAACTCAATGCTCGGATCCTTTCAAAGACAGGTAAAGCCAAGAACATTGCCAAATCCCTGTTCTGTTACGCTCTTTGTGTCTCCTGTAACCTTTGAAAGAGGCGATGAACTTCTACAACCTGAAAGATGGGAGAAGATTGCCATACCGAATTATATGGTAGATGCAACATTAAACAATTTGTGTCCCAAGTCCGGGTTGACGTTTAGCCAGGCAGACACGCAATGTACGGCGGCAAGAGAGACCTGGTTAATGAGTTTAGTAGGATACGCAACAGCATTAAGGATTAGTGTCAATGGCTGCACTCTGTCTGCTGAGATCACAAAGGATAAATTAAAGAGGTAATCAATGCCTAAAATAGACAACGATAAATACAACTTAACAAACCTGCCGCCCAAGGGTGATAAGGATGTAGCCGACTTCGCCTTTGGTCTATTCGAGATAGCCAGGATAGAGAAAGAGCGATTGGGTAAGCCCGGGGACTTTCTTGCCAACTACGCCTTATATCGTGGGAAACAAAGCACGGCTAATGCTCCCGTGACTAAGGCATTCACTCCCGTTAATTTATACTTCGCCAACATCGAGCGCACGGTATCCAACATCACGGCCCGTAATCCAGTCGGGGAAGTTGTAGACTTAGACGGTATCCAGGACGGCGCGGAAGAGATATTCACGGTTAAGCTCAAAAAGTGGTGGAAGGACACTAAACAACAGACTAAAACCCGTTCTTCTGCCCGTACTATGGAAATCTATGGCGTAACGCCTGAGAAGCCGATATGGAATAAAGAGCGGCAAGAGCCTGATATCCTAATCACCGACCCCTTTGGTTGGTTTCCGGCCCCAGGGAATTGGGATGATTTGTCAGCAGAACCGCCTTTTAACTGTTTTGCGTATCTGGACTTCGTGGATAAGATCGAGAAGGACTTTGATGTTAAGGGCGTAGCTCAAGAGGACGCATATCAACTCTTAGGAACTGAGCGAGAGGAATACAAGGCCGACAACTACGGGGTAGCCAGGCAACGCATAGGCAACTATGAAGACCCCATGACCCGTGTTAAGAGGTCTGACAAGACCGGGACCGACAAGAAGATTGAACGTGGTTTGATTATTGAGGTGTGGGTGAAGGATAGCCGGATTAAGACGGTTAGGGAAGACCTACCGCCAGAAGTTGATGAGGTTGGCGGATACATTGGTCTTGTTGACGATCAGGGAAGGCCCGTAACTGAGCAGGTCGTCAGAAAAGAACCCGCCTATCCTGATGGAATACGGAAGATCACAATTACAAAGCGTGATACTGGTAAGGGGTCCAAGAAGAAGTCTAAGACAGATAGTGAGTACATGGTGCTTGATGACAGCCCTAACCCGAATATCAACCCGAACTTAGAGACCGAACTTGCTTCAAAGACCCACCCATGGGGCCGTATGCCTATCTACACGGCTAATTCTTACGATGACCTTGTGTCAGTATATGGTTTTGCGGCTGCGGAACAGGTAGGGGATCTGGTAGTTAAGATCAACCTGATTGTCAGCAAGCTCATTGCCTATGTTATCAATGTCATGGCCCCACCCCTGATAATCCAACAGCATTGCGGGATTACCCGGGAGATGATCGAGAGTGAAATCAGTAAGGCCGGGCGTCTTATTCTGATGCCCACCACGCCTAACGCCAAGATTGAGTTTATGGAGATCCCGAATCTACCGAGCACGTTCTTTCAAGTCTTGGACTTGATTATCAAGCTATTTGACAGAATCTATGCCATGGAAGAGGCCGACAGAGGTGAAGCCCCAAGTGGGGTTATTGCCGCTTCTGCGATTGTGGCCCTTCAGGAGCGTAATCAGGAGCTAAGGCAGGCCAAAACAACCTCTATTGAATCCCTTATCGAGCAAAGGTCACGCTGGGCAATAGGCCTGTGGCAGAACTTCGGGACTAAAAGCGAACAGGTAGAGGTGGCCGGGGAGTCTAAAGAGTTCATTGGCTCACGATATGCCGGCAGGAAATTCTCTTTCGTCATTGAGGCCGGATCCACAACACCACGCACCAGTCTACAGATTCAGGAAATATCTGCGGCTCTGTTTGAAGAAGGGGTTATCGATCAGCAGGCTCGCTTAGAGGCTGTCAACTTCCCAGATTGGAAAGCTATCATTATGCGTATGCAGGCACCTCTGTTTGAACAGTTATTGCAATTCTTGTTTGATATGGGCATGCCGGAAGAGCAGATCGTAGAAGTTCAGCAGTTTATCGAGAAAGAGCAGAAGGCCTTGAGTAGTGGCGCGGGAGTGTCTAATCAGCAGAATAAGGCGCCTAAGCCTGGTACGCCTAAGTCTAAACAGGGGAAAACAGGGGGGAAATGATGAAAAAGATATTGAAAAGATTTACTCCTTCAGAACAAGAACTTTTCCGTAGCCTTTTAAGAAACCACCTCCATGACGAAATACATAAGCAACTCGATGGAGTTACCGTTAATACCGAAACTTGGCTAAGGAAGTTCAATCTTCATCCTGGTCAAGACATGACTGTGAAATTAACTACCATTTTACCATACAAGGTGATTAAGCAGGCGCTCAACGATGCGCTACGAATTATTCAATTTAAGGGGTGATAAATGAACAGACGTAATTTCTTAGGTATGAGCCTGAAAGCCGCTGTAATGGCGCCTATTGCTGCCGTGGCAACTGTCATAGACACGCCTGACCCGTTGTTGGGGAAAGATAAACCTTTGATTGTTCAACGCGATATCGGGGGTCTTGTTGATGGTGTGGCCTTGATTAGCAATAATACAATTATTGCAACAAAACGATTCTCCGGTGGTGGCCGAACTGTAATTCCTGGGGATGAGCTAAATATTAAATGGAAAGTTCATGGGTCTGTGGGTGGTCGTCGTTTACCAGATGATCGGGTGAGAAAGTTTGCCCTCAAAAAGATCGCCGAGAAACAGTCAGGGATGTCTTTCGTTGTTGGACCTACCGACCTGGAGGTATTAAATGGGTAAAGCACAAAGACTGAAAGCAATCAAGAAGGCGCAGGGGCCGAAACTTATAGGCACGATAGCCATTAATGTATTTAGTGATGGCAGTGTCAAGGTAGGTACGCCAAGCCTTGACTCAGCCTTCATTGGTAACGCCCTGGGTAAAGCAATTCATGCCCTGATTCAGGCTAATGTTCAGCAGGCTAAAAAAGGTAACGAGAATCGCATTGTCACGCCGGGAAAGGGCTTGATGCTACCACATTAAAGGAGAATAATCATGGGAACAATGGCAGAACGATATGGCACAGGCAATAAAAACTCATATAAAGGTTTTGGGGTACCGATTAAGAAGAAAAAGAAGGTGGTCGCGGCCCTTCCGCCAGATTCAAAAATACGTACCCTGCCAACCAAGCCGGGACAGGGTGGGGATGTAAAAATCCCTGGAGCGAAGAAGAAACCCGCAGGGCCTTCTTACAGTATTGGGCCTATGAACCCCATAGCCAAGAAGAAACGGAGCAACCTTGGTGGAACTATGAAGTATTAGGCAATCATAAACCATTTAAAAGGGAGGGGTAAATAATGAAAACGCTACACAATTCAGATGTTTCAGGCGCACACGAAAATGTTGGTGACTTATCGGTATTTGGGAATGGTGACATGTTTCAACTTTTGTGCAAAGCCAGCTCAAAGAAAGAAGGGTGGATGAAATCAACGAAAGCAATGGAGGTTGCTGGTGTCGGGTGTGTCGTACAGGTGACCACACAGCAGGGGGATAATATCGCAGAGGCCCTAACATTTGTCCCCGGTGTTCAAATCGTTGAAGACGTTAATAAGGGCCGCAAGTTAGCAGGTATTAAGCCTTATTCAGACACAGACTTTGAGGCGCTTGATGCCCCTTTATGAATACGAGTGTGTAAACTGCGGGAAACGCCAGGAGATTTTCTTCAAACTTGCTGATTTCCCTGAAGCTGTCAAATGCCCTCAATGTGGAGAGCAGGCCGTCAAGATAATTGTATCTGGACATGGGGCCATTCAGTGTGATAGCATCAACGATGTATCATGGCTGCCCTCTGCCCTTGACAACCTTCAACCGGACCATGAGAGACGGTTAGAGACGCGCAGGCAGTATAATACGTACCTGAAAGAGAAAGGGATGATTGCTACGGGATGAAAAGGCAGTTTGGCCGATAACATGAATAAAAGGGAGGGGAAATTATGGAAACGGAAAACCCATGGATAAACGAGGCAAGGCAATTAGCCGAACAATGTTGGCGTGATCCTGACACAAAACATAAAGTGATGGACCCGGTTTTATGCGAATCTGTGGCAAACCGTATTGCAAATTGGATGGATACGGCGGCACAAAACCAGCGTAATACTGACTATTATCGTGGATTGCTTGAACGCTGCGGCAAGGCGATAGGAGAATCAGCCTATATTGCAGATGATGGCAGTAAATCCGAGGACGTGTTGTGCGCCAAGATTCCCGAATTGGTAGAGGCTTTTTTCTTAACATGACCGACAAGACTGAAAAGATAAGTTTATTATTCCGTAACGCCCAGCAACGGTTTCTTGCTTGGCTTGAACACAAGCCTACCGGCAAGTTTTCCATGGATATCCCTGTCAATGAAGGTGGGGTAAGGGATAAACCAGAGTATAACTTCAAGGAGAAGGGATGATGCTTGAAGACATAAACCATGCTGATTACCCCCCGTGGCAAGCTAAGGTTGGTGGAACTGCGACTGACCTTGGCATGGAGATGCTTCGTGAAATATTCAATCCCGCCAGGGATATTTCGCCTTCAGTGCCGCCTCTGTGGGTTTTAATTGATCCAGAAGATGGGCATTGGAAACTATTTAACGAAACGCAGGTACATAAAATGATGGAGAGGGTTCAAGCGGCGCACGATATCGGGGAAATCGTGTGGCTCTTGAAGTCCTCTGAGTCCCATGAGGCCATTGCCAAGAAGTTTGGCATATCTGTGGATACTGTTCAGGAGATATATAATGATTACATAAGCTAATAACCATATAACCGAATACAGCGTGAGATGACACGCCACGGGGGTCTGGCGGAGAGCCAAGTAAGACCACATTGTGAAGGGATGCGGAAGTCCCAGGCCCCCTTTATATAATTCAGGGAGACGATAATGAAATAAACCTAATAAACCATATAACCGGACACAGTTTAAGCCTCTAAGCAATTAGAGATTCACTTCAGCCCGGATCACTGTGGACAACACTCAATGCGAGTGCCACGGAGGTCCGGGCTTTTTTCGTTTAACACTTTAGGATCTGGGGCAACCGTTGCGGGGCCTGAAAAGGGCAACCCCATAAAGCAATCGGCTCAGAAAGGAGAAAGACGATGGCAGATAAAGATGTGAAGACGGATGTAAAACCCGATGTCAAAGACGACAAGGGCGCTGATGAACCTTACTTGGGGACGTATAAAACCAAGGAAGAGGCTGAAACGGGTTTGACGGAGCTTAACAGCAAGTTGGGAACGCAAGGCTCTGAGTTGGGAACTGCCAAGAAGATGCTTGAGTTTACACAGAAGCAACTTGAAAAGGCTCAAGCTCAACCCAAAACCGAACCCAAAGCCAAAGAAGAAACCCCGGCCGGCCCGGACTTCGGCAAGGAAATGGGAACGATACAGAAGAAGATTGCCGAGTTAGACAATGATGAACCGGGATACCAGAAGGACTTAGCCGGCCTTATGGCGAAATCAACTTCCCTCGCTATGCAGGTAGGCGCTCAACAAGGGGCGAAAACCGCCTTAGACGCGGCACAGGTTCAGTTCAAAGAAGCCTTAGATGAGCGGGACATTACATCTACGCACAAGGACTTTTTTAGGGATAACCCTGACTTTAATACCCCGGAGATGCAGGTGAGGATTGAAGAGAATCTTGCCAACGATCAAACAGGTATGAGCGATCCCATGGTGGCATACCGGGAAATCCAGAGAGACGATGCTGCACAAGCGGCAACTGTTTTAGAAGAGGAAAACGTGGAACTTAAAAGGCTTTTAGACCTGAAGAAAGGTGAAGAAGAAACCGGAAAGGTCGTAACCAAAGCCGGAAGTTCTACACAACAAAAAACTAAACTACCAAAAGCGACAGGCGCAGAACTCGACAAGGGTATGCAGGGAGCATTAGACGCCCTTCGTACCTAAACAAGTCCTGTGCTTGAAACGCATAGGAGGACATAAAGATGAGCTTAATTAATCAACTAAACGCAACGACTGAGTATTTCTGGCTTCAGACTGAGCCTGAAGATATTCTTAATAAGGCCTCCGCACTTCTGTGGAAGCTGATGGGGAATGCCGTCAAGATAGGGAATTGGGAAATCAAGCCGAATGAGATCGTGGATGGTGGCCTGATGGTTAAAGTTCCCTTGAAGTACAACATTTCCAATCGTGGGAGCTACGGCGCTGATACCGTCATTAATCAGAGCAAGAAAGACCTGATCGAGGCCGCTCGCTTTGGATGGGCCGGTGCTTATGGGTCGAATACCCTGAACCTGGACGACCTTACCCAGAATACCGGGGATGAGGCTATTATCCAGTTGACCAAAACCTATATGGAGGACATCAAGACCGCCATTAGGGTTGACATGGCCGAACAGGTAATTGCCGCCGCCGCTGACGGTTACAGCATAAACGGCCTGGGTGATTTGTTCAACACCAACACCTCAACCGAGTACGGGTCCATTGACGAAGTTGAGATGGCAACATGGAAGGCTAATGTCATTACCACGGTAGAGGCCATCAACTTTGAGACCATGCAGAAGATTTTCAGGGCTCCCGGTTTTGGTGGGTATCAGGGTACAAGGCCGAACTTCTGCTGTACCACGGAACTCCTGCGGGACGGTTTTGAGCGGTCCCTACATCCTCAGCAGAGGTATGTGCATGAGAACATGATCGAGGCTGGTTGGGATCATTCTTCTCATAAGGGTGCGCCGATTGTGGCCGATCCTTATTACTCATCTGGCATTTTGGATGCCTTAAACCTCAACTTCATAAGTTTGCGGTCCCACAAGGACTACAACTTTACGACCCCGGAATGGGTTGCGAAGAAGGAAAGTGGACAGCCTGACACCATCACGGCTAATTGTCGATGGAGAGGGAACCTTTACTGTAACAACAGACAAATGAGTGTAAGACACACGCGTTTGACTGAACCTGCATAAATCAAATAACCAAGGAGGACAATACTATGTTTAAGAAAGTGATGTTCATTTTAATGGCACTCTTGCTGATTGTCCCGTTTGTTTATGCGGGTGAGCGGGTTGTCACGGTCGGGGGTAATTCAGCCACCCGGCCTATAACGGACTTTGGTATTAACCTTACAACTGCCTATTATGTTGACAGTGTAAACGGGGACGATGGCAGGCGTGGGTTAAGCAAGGAGACCGCCGTTGCCACGTGGGACTATGCTGTTAGTCTAACTACTGCCAATCAGGGAGATATTATTTACCTTATGCCCAATAGTGACGAAGAGATCGATGGCGCCGGTGCTGTTACCATGGATTCCGCCGGGGTTCGCGTTATTGGTCTTGGTAGTGGTGCGGACAGGCCCACTTTTACGTTTTCTGATACCGCATCTACCATACTATTTACCGCAGCTTCAACGTCGATAGAGAATGTTCTTCTTGTTCCCTCTGTTGACAACGTGGCTTCGGCTATTGTGGTGAGTGCGGCCGATGTTTCGCTGGATATCGAGGTGCGTGATAAAAGCGCGACAGTAGAGTTTATTCGTGCAATCTTAACCACAGCCGCCGCGGATAACCTGACAATTAAGTTGAAATATCGAGGTTTTATTGCGGGTACTGCTGGTGTGACTCCTATTCAGTTAGTGGGGGTTGATACCGCCCGGATATATGTAGATTATTATGGTGAAGCCTCGACTGCGGTTGTTAATTTCATAACCACGGCCTGCCTTGATATTCAGATCACAGGCATTTTCTGGAATGATAACACGGCCCTTACTAAGAATGTGATTGATACTGAAGGTAACGGCGAGTGGCTTGTGCAAGGTTGGGACGGTAAAGGTGGCTACCATTTCACAGGTAGCGATGCTATTGCCCTTGCAGCCGGTGGAAATACGACTGTTGATGCCATCCTTGTGGATACGGCGACGACCATTCCGGCTACTATTACCGTGATTGACGTTTTTCACGATGTCGGGACGGCTGATGCCGTAACCAATGTCGTGATGAGTGACGTGATCGGTAATAAAGAGGACACAGCTGCCGCCGCAGGTGTCAGTACCACGGAAAGCCTGATGGCCTATGCCAAGCAGATCGTAACCGCTGAAATAGCCGCAGCCGCCGCTCTTGTCATCCTTGATGAGTTTCAGGATGTCCCGGGAGTCGATAATGTCCTGAACGCTCAGATTAATGAGGTCATCGGTAACAAAACTGATGCTGCCGCTGCTGCTGCCGTAACCACAACCGATACATTGGTTGGGTACACCAAGCAGATTGTTACGGCTGAGATAGCCGAAGCTGCGGCCACTGTTGTCATAGACGCCTATCACGATGTAGGGACGGCTGACGCTGTGACCAATGTTGTAATGTCTGATGTAACCGGCAACAAAACTGATGCTGCCGCTGCCGGGGCCGTGAGTGCGGTTGAATCGCTCATGGCGTATGCCAAACAGAATGTCACAAATACCGAGGCAATCCCCAAGATGGTCATTAAGGCCTATGCGGATCTGACCGGGTATGACAATGCCGTGGCTTTTACGGTGACGGGGGATGTTCTCGTTCGGATCGTGGGAGTTGTTGGAGCGACTGCAATTACAAGCTCATCAGGCACCACAGACATTAACGTAGGCACCACAGAAGCTCCGGCTGTTATTCTTGCAGCTACCACTGTGGATAATTCCGACTTTGGGATTACTGATGTCTGGGTTACTAGTTCTTCGACAGTCGATATTGCCATAATGGCGACTGAGACGTGGTTTGTGGTCGGAGGTGGGGCAGATATTTCACTGTTTCGTAATGTGGATGACCTTTCAGCAGGTGCTTTAACTCTATACTGCTGGTGGAAACCCCTTAGTACTGATGGAGATGTAACTGCTCCTTAACCTAAAACCAAAACTGGGGGCCTCCGGGCTCCCTTTAATGGAGGACTTCAATTATGAAGAATATTATTTTCAGTCTTCAGATGACTGGCGGTGTGCCGAAGGATTATTACATTCCTGTGCCATGCCGCGGAAAGGTCGTCTCATTCAGGGTTGCATACAGCTCAGAAACCGATGCCGATGAACTGTTTACATTGTTCTGGGGTACGAATGCTGTGTTTGTATGCACTCCGACGGACGCTCTTGCGGCTGGGACTGTTATCGACGGGGTAGAGGACGGAACTTACGGGGAAACGGTTTTTGACCCTGACTCCGATACGGCCACTTATAAGGTATTTCACATTGACAACCTGATTGCGCTTGACCTAAGCGGTGTTCTTTCGGTGTTTATCGAGTTTGACGACTCGGCAGCACTCGCCCAGGACGCTTCAGAGGCGTAAGACCAGGACGGAGGTTTATCATGATGAATTTATTTGCAACTGTTGTCCTTACTGGCGGGGGTACGGAAAGCGTTTATATCCCCGTTCCACGTAGGGGAATTGTCAAAGGCATGACCATTGCGTGTAATGCCAATATGGTCGCTACGGGTACTGTTATAGCCTCTCGCGATACTACGGCAGTCAACACAGCTACCGCGCCTACGGGCGATGCTGCCGCAGGGGTGGTTGTAGTTGGCGTACCGGATACGACGAATAAGGATTTAATCTTTGATCCGGATTCGGATACCGCTGCCTATAAACGTATTAAAATCACTGATGACTCTACGCTCTTAGCTGGTGCCGGTACGTTGACTGTCATGATTGAATTTGACGAGTCGGCGGCCGTTGAGCAGACTGCTTCCGAGGCATAAACCCTCCCTTTAACTTTTGACCCTTCGGGGGCGCATTGTGCGTCTCTGAGGGCCTTTTAAAGAGCGAGGGGAGAGCGATGCCTAACGGGTTCATTAAAGGCTCTTTCAATAGGCCATTTGAGTGTGACTATTCTATTTTTGAGAGTGAACGGGTTCATATTGAGAGATTCCGCCCATCTCGAAAGACTTTTAGTTTGGCCACCAAACGTAATCAGGTGGAGACCTCTTTTGTTATCTGCCTGTTCTTTTCTTGTTGCCCATTTTACATTGCCAGGAACATAACCTTTGTCGTTATTAATTCGTTCAATAGTATATTTCAGAGATGGTCGATGGCCGATATATTCATAAAATTTAATAAACGACTTTTTCCATTCGTCAAATATGTCAATACCTCGGCCACCATAGTGTTCAAAGCCTGTAGCTTTAGGGTTCGTACATCTTTGAACCATTGCAGACCAGGTTGTATATTCAGGGCTTTTACGCATACCATGGGTAAGCTTTCGTTTTCTTGCGAACATCTTATTAAGACATCCGCAACTACGAGAGCGACCAGAGGTAAGGTTCTGGCCCCTTATAATAGGTATGTTTCCGCAATCGCAGCGACATTCCCATTGGACGTTTCCATTTTTATGGTAACTCCCAGCGCGTTCAAGAACAGTAAGTCTGCCAAAGGTTTGGCCGGTAAGATTGATAAGTGTGCCCATAATACTACCTCCTGGTTAAAGGTGATGGTTGAAGGTGAGCACCGGGCAGGCGGGCAACCAGGTCCCGCTTTTCAGGAATGACCTTAGCCCGGCAAAGTTAAATAGTACCAAAATTATATAAGAATGTCAATCAAAATAAAGGAAATAAATTATGGCCACGACATTAGCTTCATTAAGACTGGTCTTGTGCGGAGCCAGCGGCGATCAGGGAATTATCCAGGATAGTTCCTATTACAGTGCTATTACCACGAATATCAATCTGGCAGTCAAGGCCATATCTGGGGGTATTCGCATGCCCTCCGGACTGCTCTCACCTCCCTTGCCCGATCTGTACGACATGGACACGGTAGAGACTGCCACGGACGCCGCTTATAAGGCCCTACCTGACGATTATCAACGTCATGTATTCATGATAGTAGACGAGACCGGCAATCAAATCTTTCCACCTCGGGGCGGCGATTACTATTCTTTCGCCCTGTTTCTCAGACAACTTTCAGAGAAAGACCTGTCACAGGCCGGGGCTGTGTCAAATGTCGCGGTGAAGGGATCCAATTTGTATTACCAAGGGATACCGAGTGCAGCGTATGACCTGACAGTCCACTTCTACCGGGCGCCTGCTGACATGGATCTGGCCACAAACACCACAGTTGACGGCATACCGGACGCATTTGCAACGAATCTTATCAAGCATTATGTGGCAAAAGAGATATTCGGGGAAGGATTAGAGGATAGTGACACGAGCAAAGGGGCCGCCGTGAAATACCATACCGGCAAGTTCTTCGAAGCTATGCAGAATTTTATTGACTTTATCGGGGTAGCTGACGCCGTGCCTCAGTATTACGGATCTGGTGGATATCAGGATTTGGGGACGTGTGATTAATGATAAATTCACCTGATATTATTCGTTCATGGCAATTCGTATCTGATCTTGCCGGTAGTGGACAAGAGGTATATTTGGAACCTGAGAAACCTTTTATTGGGGATTCATACGATGCTGACAGTGAGATTGACAGGCGTGTTGATAGATTTGAAACCACAACCGGATTGAAACTCTTGGGTGTATGTCTAATAGGTCACAGAATAAATGGCTAACGAAATCAAAATAAACAGCTTCACCGGGATGCAGAACATTGAATCCGCGGAGGGCCTGTTCGTCAAGAAAGGTGTGGCCCAACCCAGGATCCTCCTCAATGCAGATTGCAGCGAAAAAGGGCGAATTGTAAAGCGTGATGGCTATACGAAAATCATCTCCCTGACCAACGGCCACAGTCTTTCTAAGGACACCGTTAGCTGCCTTCTCTGTATGGATGGCACTACCCTGAAGCGACTTTCTGGTGAAACCGCCACCACTATTGAAGACCTCGGCGGCTATGTCACTACCATGCATTACAGCGAAGTGGCCAACCTCGTTTATCTCTCGAATGCCTTTTACAATGGCATATTCGACCCGAATGCAAACACAGTTTCAGCCTGGGGGATTACCCTTCCAGTCGGACCGGTCCTTTCCACGACATCGGGTAGCCTGCCAATAGGGACATATCACGTCTGTTTCACTCAGGCCTCCGGGGATGATATTTCAGGAAACGGGCCTATCACTCAAATCGTACTCACAAGTGAGGGCGGGATATCGATATCTAACCGACCTTCAGGCGCCGTGACGTGGTGTACTGACCCGAATGAAGACATATTCTACCGAATTGGCGAAACTGACGCCATCGCAGGCGTACCTACTGTTGAACCCTTGCCTTCCATGTTCTGCTCTCCTCCCCCTTTCATGGAGTACATTCTCCATGCATTTGGGCGAATGTGGGGGGCAAGTTCCAACATTCTCTATTACTCAGAGCCCTTTCATCTTGATTGGTGGAAGTTAGGAACCAGCACGTTTGAGTTTGCCACAAACATAACCCTCATTGCTAAGGTCAAGACCGGCCTTTTCGTGGGGTGTGATGACAGAACTTACTTTATGGGCGGATCCAACCCGGAAGAGATGCAGCAGTTAGACGTAGGCGCGGGGGCCATACCAGGGACTTTGGCATATTGTAACGATATCATAGAACTTGGCGACACTATCTCACCACCTGAGAAAAAGCATACAAGCGTACCTGTCTGGGTATCGCAAGAAGGCATCGTAGCCGGAAACCCGGCAGGGCGATTATTTAGCCTGTCACAGCAGAAGGTCAAGTTTGCTCCTGGGGATAAGGGGGCAAGTTTATATCGAAAGAAAGATGGACAGTTTCAATTTCTAACCTCATTCCCGAAGGGCGGGGAACAAGACGGCTTAGGGATGAGTGATGATGCAACCGTGGAAGTTATAAGGAATGGAGTGGTAATTTAACATAAACAAAGGAGAAAAGACATGGACAGAATAATAATGCCAACAAACAATATTATCGAAGAATTAGCGGAAAACCGTGATGTTCAGTATGCAGCCAAACACCAGATAGAAAGCCATCTCGGGTTTCACGGGATCTGGCAGTGTGACCAGTACCGGGACGGTGTGTTGATTTCAGGCGGGTATCCGGAACCTCCCAATACCTTTTGTACTGCGGGCATGGCCCGGATGCTGAATATCATCCTGCATGATATCGCAAAGTCGGCGGCTAATATGTGGTACGTGGGGATATTTAAGACCAATATCACCCCCGCTGTAGGCGATACCGTGGCCAAGTTGGGGAATGGGAATGCCTGGGGCGAGTGTCAGGATGCGGACTATGACTCCCCGGCAACCAATAAACCAGTTTATAACCCTGCTGATACCGCAACGGCTACAATCACCAATGCAGCGAGTAAGGCGGAGTTCACCATTGCGGCCACCATTACCGTGTACGGGGCGTTCCTGAGTTCCGTTGCTGCCAAGACCGCGACGAGCGGGTATCTGTTAGCAGGTAAAAAGTTCACTGCTTCAAGGGCTGTCATTGATAATGATGAATTAGCTGTTACGTACATCGTTGCAGCGACTACAAGTTAATTCAACTTAATTATGCCAAAGTATAACCACGATAACTGGGGCGATATTGCCAACCATATCTTCGCCAAAGGCGTCATAACGGCGGTCGATTCGGGAGATGACACCGCCGACGTGACGGTTGAGGGGTATCAGGATGGTTCTGGGGTGCCTTTGTTTTACCATTGTGAACCTGACTCGGAAGAGGCCTCCAATGGCTCTATTGAGGGCGCTGCGGCGGCGTTCAGCGTAGATGATGAAGTGATAGTCATGTGTACGGCGGCAGGCGCTCCTGTGCGGATTGTGGGGTTTGTGGATGGGATAAAGAGTTGTACGGTTCTTCTTATATCGTTATCTGCTGGTAGTTATCGTACTGTTTGGGATGTGGCAAAGGGGGCGTTGGCAACTAATGTTACGGATAACGATGGGAGTCCTGTTACATTCCCTGTTTTAGCCAGTGAAATAACAGACTGGTTGGCTACAAAAACAGGTGCTTCCCTTGATGGCCTATATGGCGAAGAATCAGAGAGTGATACCGGGGGTATTCCGCCAGGGTCCGGTAGTTCGACCTATGAGCCATATCTTTTCCCATGTAGTGGTGGATTCACTGCTACTCAGAATTACGCCTGGACGGGGGTTCTTGGCGGAGCTAATCATGTTACCGGAGCTCAAGAGAACGCATGGTCCAGGGACTGTGATGAGGGAACAGGTACTACCAACAGCGACAGTACAGGGCAACGGTCTCTGATGCGTCATGCCGGTATAAAACTTACAGCGGTAAATGAGAGTGCTGCTGTTCTTAAATTTTATAAATCCGTTTCAACTGAATTAGGTCAAAGTGGAGGGCTTGTCCATTCACATCGTTGTGTAACTTGTGCTTCAGTTTGGGATGTTGAATGCGAAAGCGATACAGCAGAATATGAAAAAACAGAGACAGTTCTTTCATATACTGCTTATGGATTAGATTTGGGAGTCAGCAGTTTAGTTACAACGTACAGTCATGTAAGTTGTATTGGTGGAACATATTCTTACGCTGGAGACAATCCAATAATAAAGAGCGTTGGTGTTTCATATAGCGCAGATTATTCTGAGAACTACGGTGGTGCCATGATTCAGCTTTTTTCTGCCAATGATGGCAGAGGTAATTATTCTTTTTATGGACAAGCTGAATCAGGGATTGACGATGTTAATACTCAAAATCCAACAGCACTTGCGGAAACCACTGGCTTGACTTCTGCCATGCAGGAGTTGTCTGACCTTGTTGGTGGTAGTTCTGTGGGTGCGTCATATTATGAGTAAGAGAAAAGATAAATAACCCCAAAGAACCCAATTCTTTGGTCAACCTTAACTAAGGAGAAAATAAAATGGAAAAGAATAAGTTTGGAGCAAATATATCGGCAATGGTTGAAAGATCGGTGATTTATCAGCCCAGGTTTTTGATTGAAAGTATCTGGGACATTGAGCACTGGCGCGGAAATGATCTGATTCACCTTGAAGAAGGTACAAGAAATATCTGCGTAAACGAGGGATTGAATCTTCTCTTGGATGTCATGTTTGGTGCTACTGCCAAATCTGCGACATGGTATGTTCTACTTTTCGAGAGCGATACTACTCCGGCGGCAGGAACCACATACGATACTCCTGTGTGGACTGAATCCAGCGCCTATGATGAAGCTACCCGAGAGGAATACATTGACGTTCCTTCGGCATCTAAGGTTATGACTAATACGGCTACGAAAGCCGAGTTTACCATGAACGATACCAAGACCATTTACGGGGCAGCATTGGTCAATGAAAATACCAATCCATCAA
>SDBT01003786.1_pt1 | contig 26008 bp, 17 predicted proteins | sample 2277101 | NCBI WGS metagenome assembly SDBT01 (sample SAMN10404973, study PRJNA504765) | marine sediment metagenome | isolation source: marine sediment core GS10_PC15, 103 cmbsf | place: Arctic Ocean: Southern Knipovich Ridge | collected 2010 | reverse complement strand
TCGCAGGTGCAGCAGTGATGCATAAGTCGGTCAGTAAATACGTGTTTGAATATAGTCAAACATTGATTTCAAAATTTACTCATGGGAAATACACATTAGAAAAAACTCAAGTGAACTTAACTAAAGTATTGGCAGCTGAAGAAAATGCACCAAAGGCATTAAACCTGCTTAAACAAAGTTACCATTATGACGCCAGCACAGACGCGAAAATTACACAATGGATGACAGTAAAAGCAGGGGTTACAACAGAAGATGTGGAAGTGCCATTGGGTAGATCGATTAAATGGCTTCAAGCAAATGAGCCATTAGTTAGATCAGGCGCGATAGGGTTTATGATGGCGCTTCAAGCGGTTAATTTGGGTGAGCAGATTGTGGGTGTTTCATCTCAAGATCAAAGTTATACCGAAATGGCAGCAACTGTATCAAAGTTATTAGGCCTAAATTTTGAGCTGATAAAAGAAATCAGATCTATAAAAATAGAAAAACTAAACTTACCTGAAGAATCAGAAAAACTTCTTCTCAGCAAGACCATCGGCAAGGTGACAATACTTGCCCACGGATTATCTTTTTTGGGCGATGCTATATCCGTTTGCCTCGACTTTAACCAAGCATGGAAAAACTTTAAAAAAGGGAATAAGTCATTGGGCACTCTTTCACTGATCAATGCATTTGGTGATAGCATTCTGACGTCGACAGGGTTAATTACGGGCGCCTCAGTATTAATGAAGCTAACCATTGGCGAATGGTTAGGGAACATTCGCATGATTACCGCAATTACAGAGTGGGGACAAGAGAGCATCGAAATGGGTTTGCTTGGTATTGAGCTAAGCTTCTTATCTATTTTAACTATGATTGGCTTTGCTATCCTCATTATTGCAGCGATTCTTATCTATTTATTTACCAATACCCCGCTAGAGAAGTGGTTGATCTATGGTCCTTTCGGCAAAGATAAATCTAGACGCTACCTAGGCCCTGAGAATGATGGTGAAAAGGAATGGGCGTCTTGGCGAGACCCTGTTATAGCGCAGCAGGCTTTATTTAACCTACTATATGGTTTTGCAATATCACACTTCTCTCAAATGAAACAAATAGGCATAAATATGTTTATGCCTACCAATATAACGATCTATATTTATTGCCCATTGTTTATTCCAGGCAAAAGTGTCTTATACTTTCAATTGGAGGGTAAGCATGCAGGACATCATGGATATGAGCCACAGGATGTCTCAGACCCAAAAAGCCATGTGCGATTCCATGCAGCCAGCCAAAAACCAACTACACTAACCATTGATTATGCGGTAAAATACTTCACATATCGATTTACGGCACTATTGGATCTCTATGGTGATGGACGTATTATTATTCCTACAGTATTTCAGCAAGGGCATGCGAGTGATCAGCCAAAAGAGATTAGCTTTATGCCGTCTGCTGAGGCTCCTATTTCTGCACACCCATTTTGACAACGGGAGATTATGTTAATGACGTCATTTGAAATTAAATCAAGATACGAAGGCATTTACGCTGACTGGGAAAAAATGGTTAAGTTTCAGGATAAATCAGTGCGAATCGCACCACCTAAGCCCCTATGTTTTGAGCTCCCAGAACAAAAAGCCGGAAGCTTGTCAAATAGTGTGCTTATGGGTGATAGTATAATGAATGAGCATCGCTTCATTGTTGAAAAAAGCGCGGGCTTACACGCCCGAATAGATTTTTTATGGGTAATGTGTGGCGGTCTATTTTTGGTATTGCTGATTCTTAGTGCGATTTTTCCTCATGGATATTTTTTAGGACTGTCTACTTGGGTATGGGTAACGCTTTTGGGTGTCTGTACATTGGTAGGGCGCCAAATTGCCAAGCATGCCCCAAGGCGAGACTGTCATATCTTTGATCGTGATAAAAGCAAACTCTATTTAAGTGTAGGCAAAGACAAGCCACATCTTGAGCTGGATTTTTATGATCAATTTTTTTATGAGTCCACATCTCAAGCCGGGTATAATTCTTCTAGCTGTCTTATGTTGCGACCCAGAATAAAAAAGGATACTGGTGAATTTGGCATGTTACCACCAGTTACTCTAGCATGGAGTGGTATCCGTGGTGCTGGCAAGGATATTTGGTATTCACTAGTCCGCTATATGGATGAATCCAAGCCATTTACACAAGATGAAAAAAGTGTATTTAAAGTACTAGATGATTATAAAGCGAAGCAAGGTTTTAAGATGGGTGGGTTGAGAACGAAAGATGGTAAAACTGAGTGGTTATAATTATCCAATGAATTTTACGGAAAAAATGAGGTTGCCAAATCACCCAAACATTTAGCTGAGAGGGTTGATTTAGCAAGTTTGTGCCTAACTAACGAAGCAGTTGTGAAGAAAAAGAAAGGCTATGACAGCCTAAAAACCCACATTCTGCATAAAATCACTGTTATAAATTCGTTGAATGAGTTCGCTTTTAGTACGACAACCCAGTTTTTTCTTAATATTTTTGACATAAAACTCAACGGTTCGCGCGGAGAGCTTCAGCCGTTCACCCGTATCACGTATTGTACACCCTTTCGCTATGTGCACCATGCACTCAGCTTCACGGTGAGTTAAGTAAAGCGTTTTATCTTGATTATCAAGATAATAAACTTTCATCACTTTGCTCCTTATGATTTTTGTTTTAGTGGCAGGTTTTTGGGCTTGGGCGCTCTGATTGGCGGTTTGAAAGCTAAACTTGCTAAAAGATGATGATAATATTGCATTCCAGTAGTTCATTGAATTCTCCCTTTGTGTTGACAGTTATTTGTACAGCAAGAGTCGGAAATGACTGTCATAACTCTGTTGCAAAATACCTATGCTAAGTTAATCTTTTTAGAATTTAACGTCGCCAATATATCTTGTAATCTCGGCCAGGTCAATTCCTTTGGGAATATTAATTACTAAATGAATTTTCTGTGTAGTTTCGGTATAATGTAATTTTATTTTATAATCAGCATTATAGATAAATCTACAATATTTTGGTGACAAGGCTTGACAATAAAATATGCTTGGGTGAAAATGAATAACTACTTTAGTAAATACAACTGAACATAAGAAAATGCTTGCGATAAAAAATGTACACATCGATGATAACCTCATCACTCGACTACACCAGCTTATGCATGAAAAAGGCTTAAGTGAGGCAGCACTAGCGCGCCAAACAAGTATCCCCCAGCCCACGCTGCATAAAATCTTATCGGGAAAAACTTCTGACCCACGTATTTCAACCCTGCAGCTACTTGCAGATTTCTTTAAAATTACAGTTGATGAGCTAATGTCGCAGAAAGGTTTAGCAAAGTTTTTCGATGACCAGCCGCTACCAATAACTCAATCAATACCTATTATATCGTGGGTTGATTGTATTGGAAGTCAAACTCGCATAAACAAATTAACTCCCTCTAATTGGAATAACTGGCTTGTCATAGAAAAAACCACAGTTAGCACTTACGGGTTAATCAGCAAACCATCAATGGAAGCCCGATTCCCCAAAGGGACTGTATTGGTAATTGATACGGACACACAACTTGAAGATGGCGATTTGGTGGTAGTACACTACAAAAATACTCGTGAAGCAACATTGAGAGAGCTTTCTATTGATGGACCAACCAAGCTATTGATCCCAGTAAATCCCAATCTGAGTGCCGATAAGCATGAAGAGAATACCCAAATACTCGGAGTAGTAACTCAGTCAAGGTTCTCCTTTGAGAAGAAGGAATGAATCAAACATGTATGCATGTAACAGCGATGAAAAAGCATCGTCAACTGAGGCACCTGGACAGCAGGCACCTTGGGTTGGTAGCACCTGTCTCTAGTATTTTAGGTTCCTTGATCTCATGATATCGATACAAGCCAAACTCCCGCTTACTTCAATTCAACAAGGCATACTGTTTCACTCATTCTATGATGATGATAAAGCGATTTATCTTAGCCAAGCCATTCTAGACTTACCGGAACAAATTCACTGTGATAACTTATGGATGGCTTGGGAAAAGCTTTTTAATTGTCATGATATATTTCGGTCAAGACTATCACTCGGCAAGGATGGCGAAGCTTTCATAGAGATCTTAGGTCAGGTTAAACCTGATAATACTTTCCATGATTATAGTGATTTAACTATAAAGCTTGCAAAGCAGAAAATTTCTGACTTCATAGAAATAGATCGCCAGACTCCTTTTGACTTGCACAAAGCACCATTATTAAGGTGTAACTTATTTAAACTATCTAATAATAAATATAAGTTGGTTTGCACTTACCACCACATATTGTTATGTGCCCCGTCTGCTTTAGTTGCATTAAAGGACCTTTTTGATTTCTATAGTGGAACAATTCTCAAAAAAAACTCATCCTATTCAAGCTTCATTGACCAATATCAACAAATCTCGGAATGCGAAGGGCAACAAAACTATTGGGGTGAATTATTTAAAAATTATACGGAGCGCGCATTGTTGCCTTTTAATGCAGGCGCTAAAAGAATAGGTTCTCGTGCCATTCGTCACTCTAAGGGAAGACTGCCAAATAAACTGGTCAGTGATCTAAAAGAATTTTCACATAAAGGAGGTTATTCGTTAAATATATTGTGTCAGGCAGCTTGGGGAATATTATTAGCAAAATACACTGATCAGAATGAAGCTGTATTTGGTACAGTGCGCGCCTATCCAAGGAAAATTGTCAAGGATACTGTTGGGTTATTCATCAATACACTTCCGGTTCGTTTTGGATATAAGCAAGAAACAACTATTTGTGACGTATTAGACGTTCTTAAAACTCAACATAAAGGTCTGAAGAAATATTTTGCTACTCCACTAGAAAAAATTGTAGCGTCAACAAGCTTAAGCCAAGCCAAGGACTTATTCTTCAGTGTAATTGATTTTAAAGAAAAATCATTAAATGAAGCATTTAAATCCTATGGTGGCGCATGGAGCAAACGGAAAATAAAATTTACAACAGAAACTAACTACCCACTCTTAATGGAAGTTTTCTTCTCATCTGGGGACCTATGTTTCGACTTGAATTTTGATAAAAGTCTATTCAGATTTCCAGAGATAGAGCAACTTCTAAAGCATTGGCAAAATATCCTTGGGGCCATTGTGTTTAATAAGGAGAGCTTCATTGCTGATATAGATATATTAACATCATCAGAACGTGATAACATTTTGTTTAACTGGAATAAAACCAATGTACCCATTAATGAAGATGAGTCTGTCCTTAACCTTTATTATACTTCTGTAAAGGCCTTCCCAACAAATGTGGCTGTAGTTAATGGACCAAGTGTATATACCTATAAAGAGTTGGATTTAAAAATCACTCGGTTTTCTGGGTATCTGCGTCAATTTGGATTACTTGAAGGTGATGTTGTTGCTGTATATCTAGAACGCTCAGTTGAACTAGTTATTTCCTTAATTAGCCTTTTTAAGTTAGGGCTTGTATACCTTCCTATAGATATAAACTCTCAGAAAGAAAGTGTGACATATATACTTAAGGATTCACAGACAAAAGCTGTTATTACAGACTCAATGCTATTTAGAAGCACATTTGATTATACAGGTATAATTATTAAACCAAGCAGCATGGATGAAAACAATTCAGTTGCTTCCGATCATGCGAGATTAAAGTTTGTCAATTGTAGGGATGCCTATATTATTTATACATCTGGCACGACTGGAATGCCTAAGGGTGTATTAGGGAATCATATTGGGCTGCTTAATCGTCTGATATGGATGCGGCGTCATTATACAGTAACTGAGAAGGATCGTATCCTTCACAAAGCATCAATCAGTTTTGACGTTTCATTGTGGGAACTGTTGCTGCCGCTCATCAGTGGCTCAACTTTAGTATTAGCCAGAAAAGATGGTGAGAAGGATTTCCCCTATCTTAATCAAGTAATTAAAAAGCAGAAAATAACAATTGTACATTTTGTACCGTCATTGCTGAGATTATTTACTAAACAAAATAAACTTGCAGAGCTTGATAGCTTGAGAGAAGTTATTTGTAGTGGTGAGGTACTACCTATTTCGACAAAAAACAAGGTGTATCAAGCACTGCCTCAGGTGAGATTAGAGAATTTATATGGCCCAACAGAAGCGTCAATTGATGTATCACACTGGCATTGCACTCCAAAATCCAGAAGTATGTGTATTGGCACACCCATAGATAATATTCGCCTTTATGTTGTAAATAAAGATTTGCAGCTAATGCCTGCTGGCGTTGTTGGCGAACTCTACATTAGCGGTATAGGTCTGGCAAAAGAATATGTAAATAATTCAGAACAGACAAATGAGAAGTTTATAAGTCTGATTATCGATGGGAAAAAAGAAAGGTGTTATAAATCAGGTGATTTAGCTAGTTGGCGACGTGATGGCATTCTAATATATCATGGCAGGACTGACGAGCAAGTTAAAATACAAGGTGTACGGCTTGAGTTAGCTGGAATGGAATCTTTATTAAATAATCATCCCAAAGTACATCAAGCTGCGGTTGTTGTTAAAGAGCATGCTGGATATAAGCACCTTATTGTATACCTAATCCTTAAAAGGAGATCTATCAATACAAGCCTGATTGATGAATATCTATCTAATTACTACCCTGAGATTGTATTGCCAAGAAAGATTATTATCCTAGATGAATTTCCACATTTATCATCAGGCAAAATTAACAAGAAACTCTTGATGAACTTTGACAAGAACTTCGTCAGCACTTCAGGGAATAATAGTAATAATCGAAACACCACCAGAAAGGAGGCAGCTTTAATACAAGCTATTACAGAGGTGCTTCAATTGGATAATGCAGTATCACCAGAAGATAACTACTTCGCATTGGGTGGAGATTCTATAAAAAGTGTTCAAATAAAAACCCAGCTTCATCAGCTTGGATATTATTTAGATATTCGTGAAATTTTTAAGAGAAATAAAATCTCTTCTATTGCAAAAACAATTAAGTCGGATGTGAACCAAAGCAAACGCTATAGATACCAGAAGTTTGAGATGCTTTCATTAGCAGACAAAACAAAAATTAAAGCAGCACCTGGCGTTTTAGACGCATGGCCTTTGACTGCTTTGCAAGAAGGGATGATATTTCATTCAGAGGCTCACGGTGAGCAAGTATATCAAGACATTTTCGCCTATCATTTTAAAATTAAATTAAACAAACGAAAATTATTAACGGCAATAAACAATGCATTAAATAATGCTCCAATACTAAAGAGCGTTTTTAACACGGCATCCTATTCACGGCCGATTCAACTAATAAATAAACACATTAAGCCAAGAGTTGAGGCTTGCGATTACCGTATATCATCTGATGCTGAAATTATCGACACAAGAGATCGCTTCATTAGTAGCTTGAAAAGAAAACCACTCAATATCCAACAAGGTGCGGCCATAGAAATTTATATCCTCAATTTTTATAGCTACGGATTCTATTTAATTATAAAATATCACCATGCACTGCTTGATGGGCGGAGCATGTCACTCCTTTTGTCTCTGATTATGCAACGCTATAAGAGCAGCAGTTTTATCATTGACGAGCTTGAAGATTTTAATGATCTATGCCCGTATGTAATAAAAGAAAAGTCCGTGACTTCATCAGGTGAATATAAAGAATTTTGGACAAATGAAGTCTCATCTATACGAGAGCCATGTCTTGTAACAGACAAACTCTGCAAAGAAGCTACCATCAGCCAAAGTACGAGCAAAGTGTTGGAGTGTGATTTTAGTAAGAATACACTTAACAGCTTAACAAGCCTTTCAAAAAAACTTAGGGTGAGTCTTAAATCAACATTACTTTCAGTACATGCTATTGTACTGAAGATATTGACCGGGAGTGATGACTTAATTATTGGCTCTGTAGAGAGCTGCCGAAAAGGGGATATTGTTAGCGCCAATAGTTTAGGCTTGTTCATTAACACGATACCCATTGTATTAAAACTTGAAAATTTAAATTGGAATAATTTAGTAAGCTATGTTCATTCTCGATATGCCAGCGTGTATAATTATTTAGAATATCCCTTGGTTGATATAATTAAGCTATCAAATCATCGCTCTATATTTGATGTTTTATTTTATTTCACACAATTTGACTCTTACGATAAACTGTTTATTGACCGGGATCTGCAACTCAGTGAAATCATCGCGCATGAGAAAACAGAATTTCCATTAGCCGTTAATTTTTATTTAAATTCATTAGCGGACCTCCTCAAATTAAGATTAGTTTACGATAATAATATATTCTCTACGACACAAATTAAAAAAATTTCTCATTATTACCAATCGTTAATTGTTAATCTTGTCGATAATGCTAATCATTTGCCTTTAGGCAATAGTTTTATTGATGAAACAGAAAAACACCAACTAATGAAGTGGGGTAAAGGAAAACAGAGTATTTTGCCAAATAAGAATCTAGATGAACTGCTGATCGAGCAAGCTGTTAGGCAGAATGATAATATAGCTATTATTCAAGGTGAACTCCAAGTTACTTATAAAGAACTACTTAATAAATCAGTAGTTTTAGCACAAAAAATAATCAAGCTGACGTCCCTCGGTGAAGTTGTAGGAGTTTGCTTATCTCGAAGCCCTCTAATGGTTGTAACTTTATTGGCAGTTATGCGTACAGGAAGAACCTTTTTACCTATTGATCCTCAAAATCCTGATCAGCGAATAAAATATATGCTTTCTAATGTTGGAGCTAGATTGCTTATTACTGAGATAAAATTTACTGATCGGTTTAAAAATAATGGGGAGTTGCTTTTGCTCGCAGACTCGTGCTCAGAAGAATCAATTGATTCGGCTAGTTTGTTGCCAAAGAGGCATAATAACAATGTTATGTATACCATTTATACATCGGGTAGTACGGGTCAACCTAAAGCTGTGACAATAAAGCATTCTGCGGTTATCAACATCATACTATCGATCATAGACAGTTTAAACTTAAACATTGATGAAACTTGGATTTCTGCGACCTCAGTATCATTCGACATTTCGATTCTGGAGTTATTTTTACCACTTTTTATTGGTGCTAAATTGCATCTCACTAAAAGCGAAACTATTGATGGGGATGAGGTTAAGCATATATTGCGATTGTATGAGAGAAAAGTTTTTCAAACCACCCCTTCAGCTTTGGATGTACTCTTAAATAGTGGGTGGACTGACGGACAGGGTACGAAAATTCTTTCTGGTGGTGAAACGCTGTCTTTTTCAGTAGCACATAAAGCACTGAGAAATAATGCTAAATTATGGAATGCATATGGACCCACAGAAACCACCATATGGAGTGCTTTATATGAAATTACGCCTGACACATTAAATAATTTTGCGCAAATCCCTATTGGTAAACCTATTCTAAATACAGGAATACGTATCATAGGAGAGAACAAACAATTAATGCCTCAGGGATATTTAGGTGAGCTAGCTGTTTCCGGCGCAGGCCTTCTTGCTGGCTATTGTGAAAATGGGCACATGATTGATGCTGGTATTAATTTTATTGATGGAAAATACTTCTACTCAACGGGAGATATTGCATATTGGGACAATACTGGTGTTTTAATGTTTAAAGGCAGGTTGGATGATCAGGTTAAGCATCATGGAGTCAGGATTAACTTAAAGGAAATTGACAGTGCGATTTTAAACATTAGTAACGTAAAGCAAGCAATTGCACTTATTTCAAAAGATCGGTTGGTTGCCTTTTATAGCACAGAACATGGTCGTTCTATCGCAGCAATAAAGGATTCTTTGCAAGCTATATTGCCCAAATCCATTGTGCCAGCACTATTTGTTCATATAGATGAATGGCCGCTGAATATAAATGGCAAAATAGATAGGGAAAAACTACCCCAATGTGAGGCTTTTCGGAGACTCTTTAATGAAAGCAGTGATCTTCAATCTGATATCATTGACCCTAAATTTGTTTCTATATGGATATCAGTTTTGTCTTCTTCTCGATGTGGTCTTCATGATGACTTTTTTGACATTGGGGGCGATTCTTTATTAGCAACAAGGTTGATTGCTAAACTCAATATGCACTACCATATACAGCTCCCATTGCGTATCATTTTTGATTGCCCCACACCTAAATTACTTATACAAGCAGTAGATCGTGTCCAGAGAAAAAATGCTACGTTAGATTTATCTCAAATCATAACAGAGCCTGCTGAAAATCTACAATTGTCATATGGACAAAAACGTTTACTGTATCTTGAGGAAAAATATCCTGATACAATAAATTATAATATTCCGATTTTATTTAAATTATCTGGCCGTTTTAATTTAGATAGGCTTAGGCATGCTCTACATGCAGTAGTTGTTAATCATCCAATTCTTAGTTATAAGATAACGAAAGATGAACGTCATCATCTCATGCAGAGTTTTGATGAAACTTCAATCGGCCCGCCTCTTATATTACATGATATAGCTAACAATAGTCTGAACAAGGTACAAGAATTATTGAAGAAATCTGTTAGGGTTAATACCCTAAAAAAATTCTCCCTTGACCACCCTCCGTTTATGAGAGTGGTATTGTATCGTGTAACGAGTGCTGAAAATTTCATTTTGTTTGTCGTTCATCACTTGATAGCAGACTCAGTATCACTTGATGTTCTAATGAAACAGCTAACTAATGCTTATAATGACGCCAGGTATTTGCCAAAAAAAGAGTCCAGATATGTCAATTACATTAAATTTTATCAAGAATGGAGAAATGGAAAAGAGTTCAACTCACAGTTGGCTTTTTGGAAGACTGAGCTAGAGAACATTTCCCTCCTACCAGATACATTTGTTGGTGAGCATAATCTTGAGAAGAAGGGTTGCGCTTCTATAGAAATTTTTGACATCCCCATTCTTTTAGATAAAAAAATTAAAACGTTTTGTCAAAAATATAAATGTACTCCTTATTCATTTTATCTCACAACATTTTATATTTTACTCTATAGGTTCACAGGATCAAGCGATATCAGCCTGCTATCAACAGTTGAAAATCGCCATCTTGTTGACTTTGATGAGATTGTCGGTTTTATGGCAAATACGGTAATCATGAGAGGCGAACTCAACAGCTCGAAATCATTCATTGATAACTTAACGAAAGTTGCAGATAAAGTTTCAAAAGTACTAGAAAATTCTACGATTAGCTTCTCAGATGTAATTAGCCATGTTTTTGCTGAAAAGCGAGTAGATACTGAATCTGCTTTCCGGATAATGTTTTCTTATAACGATCTCCACAATAAAGAGGGTTTACTACTAGATGGTCTGGTTGTGGAAAAGATGACCATTGATACAGGATTAGCATTATTTGATTTACAGTTTAGTTTAGAGCGTTATGCAGATAAACTAGAGGGCAAGATCGAGTATAGGCGCTCATCATTTTCATCGGATCTTATTGATCATCTCTGTAAGTGGTATCTATATGCTTTAAGTATTTTTGTTGATAAGGCTGACGAGAAGATTGATGCAGTAATTCCCGCCTTGCTAGAATATGAAAATAAACAAATGCGTGTATGGAACAACACTAATAATGATTTTACTCTTAGCAAGAGCATCTTCAATGAATTGATAAATGATACAAGGCACAATAATAAAAAGATTTTCCTCCAAGATGATAGCTCATACACCTTATCTGACTTATCATCACAGATAAGAAAAGTGAAAGCTTTTCTTATAGAAGAGAAAATAGAACATGGAGGTGTTGTTGCTCTATGTACGAATTTTAATATTTCAGCAATTGCAGTTATGCTAGCGATGGTAGAATTTGGTGTTACTTATATCCCAATTGATATGAGCTCACCTTTAAAACATGTTAGGACCTTATTGATTGATGCAAAGCCACAGCTCATCATAACCTCAGACTCAAAAGCAGTCGAAACATTGGCTGATATAGCGCCGACTGAAGTTTATAGCAACATTATTGAGAGAATATATAAGACTCGAAGAGATGAGCAAGTCACAGGCACCGTAATGTCATTAGATGACTTAATGTATATTATTTATACTTCTGGATCAACTGGCAAGCCGAAAGGTGTTATGACATCCTACTCAGGCGTCTTGAATACTTTATATGACCTAGTTGAAAGATTTTATATTACTGATAAAGATACCCTTTTATCAGTAACATCAATAGGCTTTGACTTGTCAGTATTTGATATTTTTGTTCCGGTAATTTGCCGAGCACGACTAGTTATTCCTCCTGAGGGAGATTTAAAGAACCCGCGCATTTGGTGTGACTTGTTGATTAAACATGAAGTTAGCATCTGGAATTCAACACCGTCGTCTATGCAGCTCTTATTGGACTATATTGATTTTGCTCATATTACTCACGCTCCTAGGTTGCGGTTAATATTGCTAAGTGGCGATAAAATAACTGTTCAGCTTGTAAGGAATATTCAGCGAGTATTTGCAAAGGCTCAGGTGATCAGTTTAGGTGGTGCAACTGAAGCCTCTATTTGGTCTGTTATTCATCAGATTAATAATGTGAGCCCGCCTTTACCATATGGTAGACCTATGCGTAATCAACAACTTTATGTTCTAAATGAAAAGTTTGAAATGTTACCACCTTATATAAAAGGTACTATTCATATTGGTGGTATTGGTGTTGCGAAAGGATATTGGAAAGATACTCAAAAAACCAGTTCATGTTTTGTGCATCATAATGACTTTAAAACATCGTTATTCCGAACTGGTGATATTGGTTACTTTGATAAGGATGGATTACTGTACATCCTGGGTAGAGAAGATGCTAGATTCAAGGTAAGAGGGTACAGAGTAGATCCCAGTGAAATTGAGAAAAGAGTGTCAGAATTTGGTGGTATCAAACATATCGTGGTTGACTTGTTAGATGATACAATTGCGCCACAATTAGTAGCGTATGTCTTACCAGAATCAGATGGCGTCTTTGATCAGGAAGCTCTATTTAAATACCTGTCTGCTAACCTCCCATCCTATATGGTACCTGAGAGGTATGTCCTACTGGAGAGATTGCCACTTACTGAAAATCATAAGGTTGATCGATCATCTTTAAAAGCAATGCAAGCCAGCTCAATTTCATCTAGAAAAAAATATCCTAACCATGAGAGCTGCCTTGAAGAGATTAAATCTCTTTGGAGAGATGTGTTGAGTTTGGATATAGTAGATAATGAAGATAATTTTTTCACTATTGGTGGAAATTCACTACTTGCATTACAGTTGACCAAAAAACTCAACGAGTTGGGGCATAAAGTTCAGGTTGCGGATATTTTTGCTTTTTATACACCCCAGAAGTTAGCAGCACACCTTATTAAAAGTCAGACAGCAGTGGCTAACATTAAACAGAGTCAGGTTTACATGACACAAGGGAACGCTGAAGCAGATATTGCAATCATAGGTATGGCTGGCCGTTTCCCGGGATCAATTAATATTAATGAGTATTGGCAAAATCTTACAGAAGGTAAAGAATCGATAACACATTATAAACAACCAGATGGAGAGGTTTCACTTGATACTGAGCACAATGTAGATTCAATTGGCCATATTAGTTCAACGAAACATTTTGACTATCAGTTTTTTAATATCTCTTTGGATGATGCTAGGCTGATTGATCCACAACAGCGTTTGTTGATGGAGGTGGTTTGGGAAGGGCTCGAAAATTCTGGGTATATACCAGAAAAATTCCTTGAGAAAATAGGACTCTTTGTTGGGACTGGTTCCAATGCATATGCATATCATCATCTCTTATCTAGCGAATCTGTAAGGAAGAAAATTAACTTGCATAAATTACAGATGCTGATAGATAAAGATTTTGTTGCATCGAGAATTGCATATACTTTAGGGCTAACTGGTCCTGTTATGACTATAAACACGGCTTGTTCAACTTCCTTAGTAGCGATTAATCGCGCTTGTCTGGCATTATTAAATAATGAGTCAGACATTATGGTTGCAGGAGCAAGCTCGTTAGTGATGCCGGATGAAAAAGGCTACCAATTTCGACCAGGATATATATTTTCGCCTGATGGTCATTGTAGAGCATTAGATGAGCTGGCAAATGGTACTGTACCAAGCTCAGGAGTGGCTGTTGTAATCTTAAAGAAATTGAGTCGCGCAATTCGGGATGGTGATCATATTCATGCTGTAATAAAAGGTAGTGCTATAAATAATGATGGTAGCGATAAGCCCTCCTATATGGCTCCCAGTAATTCAGGGCAAGAAGCATGTATTAAAGAAGCATTAAAAAGAGCAAAGATAATGCCCCGAGATGTTGACTACGTTGAATTACATGCAACTGGAACCAGAGTGGGAGACCCAATCGAATTTAAAGCTATTAACAAAATATATGGCGAACGTGTCACCGGGCCATGTATAATTGGTTCGGTCAAATCAAATATTGGCCACACTGATACTGCATCAGGTATTGCCGGTTTAATTAAAACAGCTTTTATCTTGAATACTCAGCAAGTACCACCCGTTGTAAATTTCTCTGCGCCAAATCCTCTTTTTGAGCTAGATGCCAGTAAGTTTTTAATTAATAACTCACTTCTTTCACTCCCTAATAATAGTATTCGATGTGCCGCCATTAGCAGCTTTGGTATTGGAGGTACAAATGCACATTTAATTTTAGAGAAATTTGAAGGCTATCGAGAAAATGGCGACGAAAGGAGCAAAGGCCCTTATATTGTGAACTTCTCATCCCCGAGTAAGTTGGCACTTGATACGGCCTTAAAAGAATATTGTCACTTTCTCTTACCTGACAAGCAATATGCTTTATCAGATATAGCTTCTACATTACAGCTAGGTAGGAAAGCATTTCCATTTCGCTGTAGTTTTGTTTGTCATTCATATGCGCAACTAAGAGATGCGCTATCATCATACACAATCAACTTAGCCAGAAATCCAGATGTTACGTTCATTTTGGATGGTTCGACAAAATTCTCGGAAGAATTAATTAATGATTTAGCTATCCGTTTTACTATTTCTGATGATATATCTAACCTCATCTTTCATGATGACCGCTATCAGTTTTCTTGGGAAAAGATAAAACAATATTGCGAATCCATATCAATCGACGGTGCATATAGCAATCTTATATTTGATCAAATATATAATCTTATAGCACTGAACATATTGTTCAGTATATTTAAGCATTTTAATATTTTGCCCCAGAAAGTAGTCTGCCTTGACTTCTTGTCTGAATGTGCTATAGCAGTGAGCATAGGAGCATTAACAGTTAAGGAGGCTATTCAGTTAATATTGATCAAAGATGGACTTTTTAATACAAAAAAAGTTAACGATACGGAATACATATTCAAATCCAATGCTTTAGTTAAGGATAGCAATCTAGCCCTTGACCATGTTGATTTCACATTTATTTCCTTAAATAAAGAAATAGAAATTTCCAATATCACGACCAGGGAATATTGGTGTAAGCGTATACATATGTGTGAAAGTTCTGATCCTAGAAATCTTGATGATTATCTTGGTGGTTACACCCTTAATTTTAATAATTGCATTACAATTGAAAAATTGATGGGTACTGTATCATCAGCATGGCTAGAGGGTATTGATGTGCAATGGGAAGCGTTGTATCAAAAACATACGGCACGACGAATACCGTTACCAGGACACGTTTTTCAGCCAAATGAAGTGTGGATTACCGAGGAAAGTGTTACAATGTGCGAATAGGTAGTGAGTTTTTGTTATGAAATATAAATATTATATATTGCTGGCCATGCTTTATGTCACAATCTCCCTTTCTGCGATGGTGTTAGATTATAAAATGGTGCTTATTTGGGGACTTGTGGTTACCGCCCCTGTTTTTATTATGCCGATCTATTATTCTCTGCAAGACATTATCGCTGAGGTATATGGTTATTCATTATCAAGGCAACTAATATGGTTCAAGACGCTTTGTACATTCGTCTTTGCGTTGTTTGTTACTTTTTTATCACAATTAACCCCACCTGTATTTTGGAACCATCAACCCGCGTATGATTTCGTGTTTGGTTCTATTTTTCGAGCCTTCTTGGGTGGGACTATTGGCGTTATTGTTGGTGCATTTGCTAATGTATATATTTTATCGAAGTGGAAGATACTGAGCAAAGGAAGATTTTTTTATTTAAGAAGTTTTGGATCTACCGTATTGGGAGAATTAGTGCAAATATCACTGTTTCTATTTATATTATACTTTGGAAAGTTGAACCTACACCATATAACTGATCTCATTTTAACACTTTGGCCGGTTCAGGTTGGCCTAGCCTTTATTATAGTTTGGCCAGCCACCTTCATTGTTGGTTGGCTTAAGAAAAAGGAAGCAACAGATGTCTACGATTATAATACGAATTTTAATCCCTTTAAGATATCGGTTAATGATTAACTAGGAGATTATTATATTGAAAATCATCATTGTTGGTGCTGGCATAGGAGGCATAGCAGCCGCCAGAGCTATACACAAAGCTTGTCCCGAAGCTCAGATTTGTGTTTATGAGAAAAACGAAGCGAATTCTGTGCAGGGACACGCATTGCTATTAACACCCAATGGAGGCCTCGCGCTCAAAAGTTTGGGCTTAGAAAGTGCAATTCTATCTAAATCAAAGATTGTTTCTGCTTCACGATCCTTTGATAGTCAAAATTATTTAACTCAACAAAAAAATGTGAAAGCCTTGGGTGATGAGTTGGGATTTCCATTTTTAGCGATGTCAAGGTGGGACTTGCATAGAGTTTTGTTAAGTGGATTAGATAATGTGATGTTCCATTATGGCATGGAGTGTTTGGGTGTTAGTGAGGAGAATGAGAAGGTTCTTGTGTCTTTTAGTCATAATGAAGTAGTTGAGGCTGATGTAGTTATCATTGCAGATGGCGCAGCTTCAACCTTAAGACAACAATTATTTCCTGATGCCAGGATTATTCCTGCCAATATCATAAGTGCCCGCGGACTAGTTGATTCAAACAGTTTTCAATCAGATAAGCTTGCTGATGCCACATCATATTTTTATCGTGAACAAGGTAAGTATTTCGTCACTTTATCCTTACCTAATGGTTACCGTTATTGGAATGCAATGCTGACAGTTGATAAACTTAGACGCCATTTGAAATATAGCGAAATAAAGGATATGTTTAGTAGTTGGCCAGAGCCGGTAAAATCGTTAATGAGATGCGTAAGTGAAAAGAATGTAATAATACGACCCTTATGCGATTTAGCCCCGATGTCAACTTGGACCAAGGGGCGTGTCGCCCTCCTTGGTGATGCGGCTCATGCAGTCCTACCAACGTTAGGCCAAGGAGCAAATCAAGCTTTAATGGATGCAGTAACCATTGCAGACTCTATAAAAAAGTATTATAAAGATGAAGATATCACTAAAGCACTATCAGAGTATGAAAAAGAACGGCTTCCTACAGCAAACTGTGCTATTCGTGAATCAAGGGAACATACATTAGGTATATTCAAAGGAGTTAAACTAGTCGATACACATAGTGCACAACAAAGAATACATCGATCTATACCTTGTTACTCTGAGACACGTAAGAAAGGGCCAAAAACTCCGGGATCAGATGTGGATTTGGAGAGTGAGCACGGCCCTAAGAAGCTATGCTCTAAGCTTTAATACTTAGTTATATAATGATTGATTAATTATACAATAATCATATTGAGAGTGATCATGACACTTACTTTAAAAGATTTATTTTGCAAGTTTATCACTTTACTATCTTCAGGTTTACCAGGTTGCCGTCTTGTTGAAGTGAACACAAGCTTGCAAGAAGTGGTAGTACATGTTCGTAATAGGTCTGTATTTTTAAAGTGTAAGTTAGGAGAGGCTGTTTCTGATTTAAGCATTATAGATCAGTTAGATCCTGCTGAGGCATGTTGGCTTGGTGGCTATTTTGGTCGAGCACTAAGATCATCGCTTGAGGGTCGTGACGCGATTAAAAAAGCGAAAAGCATGTCATTTTTATTAAGTAATAAACGTGGTCGCTATATGATTATCTTCCAAAATCGCAATGATGAAATCGGCTATATTGATAAAAAAACACAACGCGAGTTCGTTGAACATCCACTGACTGTTGCCAACAATGAACATATTATTTCTGGATTTGATCCTAGCCAAGCCTGCTACATTGGTATTCTGGCTGGCATTAGTATGGAAAAAGCGATAAGCATGGATAAAAAAACGGGCCAAAGCCAATTGGAACTATTACTGAATAAGCCGCCTAGGCTTCGTATCGTCAAATAGTGTCGATAATTATTTCTTAATCCATTAATCTAGGTGAAATATTAATAACCGATCTCGTGAAACAAATACAGATGCAACCTTACCAAAAGAACATGGTGATGAGCGGGTGCTTATACCAATGATATTCACTGATGGAAAACTGAAGGAACAGCCACAACTATTTGAATTTGATGTTCCGCTTAATAGTCCTCAATACCTAATTGCTCAGAGGGAAATGCTATGACACCAGAAGTTCAAGCCAAATATGATGTAACGCATCGTTATTGGGAATCGATCATACGACGCCCCGCCAAATCGGTTAAAGCTGGTCTACCTGAGCCATTGAAGTTTGATACGCCCGAAGATGTAGAACCAAGTTTAGGAAATAGGCCGAATCTTGGTGATGGCATAATGAATGAGCATCGAGCATATTTTGAGGCGCGTGGGGGTAAACGGACTCTACTTGAGTTTTCTTGGGTTATGTCTGCTGGATTCGCCTTTATGGCATTATTTTTTATGATATTTTTTTCACCAGGAACATTTATTTATCTTCCATATTGGATATGGACTACCGTCTTATTAGTTTATACTTTTGCCATTAGAAAAATAACACAACAAATGTCACGGAGAGGCTGCCATGTTTTTAATCGGGATAGTGGAAAACTCTATTTGAGTGTTGGTGACATGAAGCAACATTTAGAACTTGATTTCTATGAGCAATATTTCTATGCAAACTCAGGAATGGCAGGTTGGAATGCATATGGTACTCTAAGTTTGAAGCCTCGAATTAGACAACCCAATGGTGAGTTTGAAACTTTGCCGGCTATACGTATGGCATCTGGTGGAAGCAAAAAAGATGGTTTGGGTGCTTGGTATTGCTTGATCCGGTATATGGATAAAAGCAAACCATTTAATAAAGAAGAATATGCCTTTTTTGACTTCTTAAAAAGACGTCAACAAAAACTAGGCTTTAGGATTGAAGGTCTGACTAAAGCTGATGGTAAAACCGAGTGGTTATAATGGATCAGTAACTACTCTGGTTAGATTCAGGCTTCAGGCAAAAAGCCACCTCCTTGCACCGCTTTTCGCACACACATAAGTGCGGCAACATCGCAAGGATCATTATGGAAACCAATTTCAAACGATGTGTTTGTACCCCGAGCTTTTGCATCGCTGCGACGGTGCCCTTGGTTGTAGACGGCGTGCAATTTTTCACCCTTCACACTTTGTGACATTGGCGTACCAAAATGCAATCCCATGCCAAACAGAATTTTTTCTATTTGTGATTGATTGTATTTTTTTGGATCCAGCCCACGCATAAGAAAGCATCCAATACCCGTTTCAAGTTGTTTTATAAGTTTGCTTTTTATCGTTTTTGATAATTCCGAGATGGAGAATTGCTCAACCCCAATGGATTCGCAAGGAATGTCACTACAGCTATCAGCAGCAATATGTAGTTCATCAACTTCTTGATCTGATAATGTATAAATCCAATCTGGATGATTTTGTAATGATGTTGACTCCCATGCTGCTGGAATCTTAATCGCACTATAATTCATTTATAATCTCCACTAGCATTAATCTGCTCATGCCTTTTGTAATATTATACTAACATTTAACAAGATTATTATTATATCTTGCGATTTTGTCTATGTAATGCTCAGCAAAATGTCGCATACGCACAATATCACCTTCAGACAGCTTTCTCTTAACTTTTGCGGGTGAACCAACTACAAGTGATCCATCCGGGATAATCGTATTTTCAAGCACAAGCGCATTAGCTCCTACAATACAGTTTTTACCTATCACTGCATTATTCAATACGACCGCACCAATCCCAATTACGCTGCCGTCACCCACGCAGCAACCATGCAACATGGCTTTATGCCCTATGGTGACCCTTTTGCGATGTTCGCCACGCACTCAGTTTTGCGGTGAGTTAAGCATAAGCGTGTACGGGCGACTGATCGTAATATTAAGCTGGATGCGTTACAATAAGAAACACTTTTACAAGGAACAATTATGTTTGTTGTCAATAAAAATCAATTCAAACCCATTGTTGATAAAAATAATTCAAAAATCTATGAGCTCACTTCAAAGCTTCCAACAAATGGTGAATTTAGTGTTGCTTACATTGAGCTGCCTCCTAACGAGAGTGACAAAAAGCACTTTCACCCTAATATGGATGAAACGTATTTTATTATAAAAGGTGACGCCACCATTTTGATCGATGACAAAAGGAAACGAGTCAGTAGTGGTGACCTTATCTTTATACCCAAAAAATCCGTTCATTGCCTAATTAATGATTCGAATGAAATGGTTGAGTTTGTTGCATTTTCCAGCCCTGCTTGGACTCCAGATTGTGAGGTTTTGGTTTAGGGTTTCAAATTAAAATGCAGAGGGCATGATGCCAAAAATAAATATAGGCGATATTAATATTTACTACCGTGTTTTTCGTGATGGTAATGAATATCGTGCAAACAATGAAAATGAGCTATCAGGTCATTATATATCTGAAAGTGGTCATTCAGTTCTTGTCGATAAACCTTTAAAAGACGTTAATGGCTTAACTATTATTTATGTTGATCAAGATTGGTTTAATCCGAGTCTGCCAACTATGGTTATGTTGCCAGGTGGTCCAGGATTTATTGATCACAGTATGTATTTAGACTTTTGGGCTAGGCTATCTGATGTTATTCAAGTAATCATTTTAGATCAACGTGGTAATGGGCGCAGTGACCGCGGTGACCCTCGCCTCTGGAACATGGATGCTTGTGCTGAAGATGTGGTTAAATTTTGCGACGCATTAAATATCAAGAAGCCCTTAGTTGCAGGTGTTTCATGGGGCGGATATGTCGCTATGCGTTATGCATCAAGGTTTCCGGAACACCCGAGAGCTATGATTTTAATGCATACTGAGGCAACAGTAAGCAGTGAAGCAAGGCAGGCCGCTTTTGCTAAAAGGGCTGAAGCACTTGGGTGTAATGCAGGTGAGGTCGAGGTAGTTAGGCGAGCAGTTCGAGATTATGATCAAACACCCATGAAGCCTGGTGTTAGAGAAAAATTTATTGAGCATTGTTGGGGTAAGTTTTATGCAAACAATCCCTATCAACCAGAAGATTTTGCTCGTTGTGTAACAAATATACCCATGCGTGAAAAATTTGCCACGGAAGAAAATCTCCAATTTGATTATCGGCAAGATTTAAAAAATATTATTTGTCCTGTTTGGTACGTCGCTGGAGAATATGATCCTGGCCACCCGTATTCAGGTGCCGAAGAAGCGGCATCATTAATTCCAAATGTTAAACTTGATATCTTAAAAGGATTAGGTGCGCCTGTTTATCGCGACGATCCACAGCTTGTAGCAAAATTGACTAAGGCTGCTATTCAACAATTCTTCATGCGGTAGAATCTAATCTTGGCATGTGGGGTGAACTTGGACTCCTGTGCCATCCGATGCATTCTTTTTGGGGGCACGAAGTTTTTAAGGGTGGCTATCTCGACGCAAGTATTAATTACATAATGCATGCTAACTCGATAGCGTTATAGATATTTACTTGTCTCAATAATCTCTTCACGTTCTTTGAAGGTTGCTAATTCTGCAGCCATCGATTCGGAATCACCGTTATCGGCGATTGCTTTCAAAGTTTTTTGCATGGCTTTAATTGCAGCACGCTGTAAATCTGATGGAATAATCACTAGGTTATATCCCATGCTTTCTAAATCAGCTTTTTTGACTAACGGTGTTTTGCCACCATAAAACATGTTAATTAATTTGGGTTGTGGAATTTTCTCAGCGATAAGTTCTATTTGTTCGCGCGTTTCTGGCGCTTCAACAAATAGCATATCTGCACCTGCTGCTGCATATGCTCGAGCTCGCTCAATTGCAGCATCAATACCGTCAGTAGCAATCGCATCAGTTCTAGCAATAATTAAAAAGTCAGGATTTTTTCTGCTCGTCACAGCAGCTTCAATTTTAATGACCATTTCATCAGCTGGAATTAATGTTTTCCCTGATAAATGACCACAACGTTTGGGAAATACCTGATCTTCAATATGAATGGCTTGTACGCCAGCGCGTTCAAACTCTCGCACAGCACGCCGAGTATTAATCTCATTGCCAAAACCCGTATCCGCATCTGCAATTACAGGTAGATCACCCACCGCTTCAACAATTTCACTCATACGAGCAATAACTTCCGTTAGGCTTAATAAGCCAATATCAGGCCGACCAGTGCTACGTGCAATCGCGCCACCACTAGCATAGATGGCTTTAAACCCTGCAGCTTTTGCTAATTTAGCTGATAAACCATCAAATACGCCAGGTGCAATAACGGTTTCCTTTGTGAGTAATTCTTTTAATCTGGTTGTCATTTTAGGTACCCCATTAAGCTGCCAATAAATTATGATATCATAGACTTGATCTTAGTGTGATAATTGCTAACTGCTCCAAGGGTTGGTTGTTCGTTATCTGCTATACTCTTAAATAATAAATAAGAGGTAGAAACATGCGCACACTCCGTTTAATGCCAATTGCCCTATTATTTTTGTGTTTAACAAGTACCGCCATGGCTTTACCCGCTATGAATTACACAATTGTTATCATCAACAATGACACCCTAACTTATGGCTGCAATACATTGGCCGCAAAACCTGACACCTGGCCAGGCAGCGGAGTCGACCCCATTAATGTACTGCCAGATGGCCAATATACTGAAATCACCTGCCCTAATTGTTCAGTCAAGGCTGATCAGAATGGTTTCGGCGCCAGAGGTGGGTATTTTTGTGAAGCTGTTCCAGGCGGCCCCACCTTACCCAGTTTAGGCTTCATTGCTAACTGGTATTTCAACAGCGGTCAACCCGCTGCTGACACTATTTGCCAATTAACAAATCGTCCAGGTTATAAGTGCACAAGCAGTCATATGGGCAGGCAAATTAAACTGGTGATTGAAAAAGACGGGTAGGCTTCGTTGGGAGCTATAGACTTAATTTCAGATGTTGACATGGAGGTTTGATCAACGCATAATCCTTAAATGCAATTGATTCTCATTTGCGAAAAATAATGATCGGGATGTCTCTATGCCAACTCAAGCCTTACAAGCTAAACAACACTACAGAATTAAGGCATTCAGCCCCGATATGGACAAAAAATACCGCCGCAAGCTACTATCTATGGGCATGATGCCGGGTGTTGAGTTCTATGTCACCCGCTTTGCTCCACTGGGCAACACGCTTCAGATTGAAGTCAATGACTTTAGCTTAAGTTTGCGCAGTAGCGAATTAAGCTGCTTGAGACTGGAAAGAACCCGACTCTAATGAATCAGCAGACCATCGCCTTAATCGGCAATCCCAACTGCGGAAAAACGACCCTGTTCAATAAGCTCACTGGCTCCCGGCAAAAAGTCGGCAATTGGCCTGGTGTAACTGTTGAGAAAAAAGTCGGCATCATGATGCATAACGGTGATAGTGCAAAGATCATCGATTTACCCGGCGTATATTCTCTGTCACTGGGGGTGGAGCAGAGCTCGTTAGATGAGCGCATTGCGGCAGAATTTGTGCTTGATCAACATGCTGATCTATTAGTTAATATTATAGATGCGGCCAATCTTAAGCGCAATTTATACCTCACCTTACAACTGCTTGAAATGCAGGTGCCGATGATCATTGCGGTGAATATGCTGGATATCGCCGAGCAGCAGCATCTTGAAATTGATCTTGAAAAACTGTCTGAGCTATTAGGCTGTCCAGTAGTGCCACTGGTGTCAACTAAAGGCCGCGGTATTAAACAACTTAAAGAAGCCATCAGCAATTACCAACGACCCAAGACATTAAATCCAATAATGCAATATCAACCGACTTTAGAAGAAGCGGTGTGCAAGGTTGGTCAATTGATTAAGCAATATGATGCTAATTGTCCGCCAAATCGTTATCGTTGGTTGGCAGTCCGCTTATTGGAACGCGATACAAAAGTAGCTGAAAATGTGACCCGTCCTGGTTCTATTGATGCTGTTATTGCAGAAGAAGTGGCGCGTATTGAAAAAGTGTATGGCGAGGAATGTGATATTTTATTTGCTGATAGTCGTTATCAGGCGGCCTATCGTATTTTTTCCGAAGTTGCTAATAGACAAACAAGCAAACAGCATGAGCCCACAAAATGGCTTGACCGAGTTTTCACCCACCGCTGGTTCGGCATCCCTTTGTTTTTTGTGATTATGTATTTAATGTTTGAGTTGTCGATGAATATTGGCACTTTATTACAGCCATTATTTGATATTAGCTCCAAAGCAATCTTTATGAATGGTGTTACAGTGCTGGGCATGCATTTAGGTTTACCCAATTGGTTTACAGCGATATTTGCACAAGGAATAGGTTTAGGTATTAATACAGTGGTTAACTTTATTCCGCAAATTGGGTTAATGTTTTTGTTTTTGTCGATATTGGAAGACTCTGGATATATGGCGCGTGCTGCATTTGTAATGGACCGTTTTATGCAAGCTATCGGCCTACCTGGAAAATCATTTGTGCCTTTAATCGTAGGCTTTGGTTGCAATGTACCTTCTGTGATGGCAACCCGAACCTTAGACAGCCGTCGTGATCGCATTATGACCTGCATGATGTCGCCATTTATGTCATGCGGTGCACGTTTGGCAATTTTTATTGTATTTGCCAGTGCATTTTATCCAGAGCATGGTGGCAGTGTGGTTTTCTTGCTCTATATTACGGGTATTGTTGTCGCCATGTTAACCGGGCTGATATTGAATAAAACCATTTTGCGTGGTAAGCCTGCACCATTTGTATTAGAGCTGCCAACATATCATATGCCCAACAGCAAAACGATTTTAACTCTTACTTGGAATCGTTTGCGTGGGTTTGTCATTCGAGCAGGTAAAGTGATTGTGCCAGTTTGTGTGTTAGTCGGCAGTTTAAATGCCATTCAACCCAATGGTCATGTCGATATTAATGGCAGCCAACATTCGATTCTTTCTTATGTTGGACGAGCTTTTACGCCGATTTTTCACCCCATGGGTGTGGAACAAGATAATTGGCCTGCGACCGTTGGATTGATTACCGGTACTCTAGCAAAAGAAGTGGTCATCGGAACATTAAACACCCTATATTCGCAACATGATACTAATGCTGCTGAGCTGAAAAACTTTAATTTGTTCGCAGAATTAAAATTTGCGGTCACCAAAACAGCTCGTGGTCTTACCCAGGTTTTTTCTATGAATATGATGAACCCATTTACTGCTAACGAAGCAGATACCAATATGTCTGAAACCGCTATGGGTAATATGGCAGCAGCATTTTCTAGCCAAATTGCAGCGTTTGCTTATTTGTTATTTGTATTGTTATATATTCCGTGTGTGTCGACAGTCAGTGTATTAATGCGCGAAGTCGGTAAAGGTTGGGCATGGTTATCAACATTTTGGAGTTTTGATATTGCCTATACCATCGGTGTGATTTTTTATCAAAGCGCGACCTGGGCACTGCATCCATTAACGTCATTTATATGGATTGCCGGGTTGCTGCTGTTCCAAGCATTGAGTTTTACCGCACTGCGCATCTGGGGCAATCGGCGCACAGATTTAACTTATGCGACGGGGGTGGTTAAATGATATCCCTGATTGATTTGAAAGCCTATTTGCAAGAAAACCCCAACACTTCATTGGCACAGTTGTCGATTCATTACCAAGAAGAAGCCGGTTTTGTTGAACATATGCTGCAACACTTTATTCGCAAAGGCCAGTTACGCACATCAACGCTCACACCTAAATGTGGCACTAAATGCACGGATTGTGACCCCAACAGCACCACTCTATTTGAGTGGTGTGCATAG
>SDBT01003785.1_pt1 | contig 26016 bp, 34 predicted proteins | sample 2277101 | NCBI WGS metagenome assembly SDBT01 (sample SAMN10404973, study PRJNA504765) | marine sediment metagenome | isolation source: marine sediment core GS10_PC15, 103 cmbsf | place: Arctic Ocean: Southern Knipovich Ridge | collected 2010 | reverse complement strand
AGAAGGTGAAGGGGAGTCTTATAAATATTGGGGATATTTTTAACTCCCCGCAAACAAGCTCCATGCAAATCAGCTCCCTGCAAATCAGCTCCATGCAAATAAGCTCCCTGCAAATCAGCTCCCTGCAAATCAGCTCCCTGCAAATCAGCTCCCTGCAAATAAGCTCCCTGCTCTACTGCTTTTACTAGTGTCTTTTTTAGATTATTGGTAGTGGAATCGTATTCAAATAAAACTTTTCCCCCGAATGATTTAATTTCTATTTTTATCTTTTTGTTCATATTTATAACCTCCTCAGCTTCTTGATTTCCTTATCGTTGTAGTAGAAATCTGCTAACCACAGGAATCCCTTCTGCCACAGTTTAATCTCTTTGGGCTTTACTATCTCTGTCTTAAACTGTTCGTCCTCATTCCTGCCAATGTTCAGTATCATCACTCCGTCCACTGGCTCACCTTCTATTTCTTCGACCAAGAGAGTGTACCCTCCGGCTACCTGATAGAAAGCCTCGCGATAGATAGCTTTGCCCGTCTTGTAGTCTAGTAACCAGAGTTTCCCGTCTGGAGTACGTCCATAGAAATCAGGAGTACCTCCGAAAACATCATTCACTAATGGTTTTTCTACCCAGATAGGTTCGATAGGAAAGGTTTTCTCCCATTCGTAGAAGGAGAGGAGAGCGTTCTCTGCCGCATCAATCTCAACCTTAGAGAACTCATCCATAACAGGTTCAAGGTTCTTGTAGTAGCAGAGAATCATGTAGTGAGCCAGGGATCCGATATTGGCTTTTTCGTCAACGTAGCCTCTCATGTTAATCTTTTTCATCCCCAAACCCCACGCCCAGTACACTAAGGCAGGTTTGTTGAGCTGTCCTGTAAGGGTAGTTACTCCTGGTTTAATCTTACTGTCTTTCACATACTGGATGTGCGCCTTCTTCTTGGTAATCGGTACTGCTTTTTGCTTTGTCATCTTGTTCCTCCTTTTTGATTTCTGTAACACCTAAGATTCTAATAAGTGAATGGATGTCCTTTTCAAGAATGAATAATGTGTGAATTTTGTTTTCACCGAGTCCGGGACAATCTTTTACAATATATGTAAGTATCATCCCTGCTTTTGGTTCATAACCAAAACTAAGCTTATGGTCTGCACAATCTTCTAATATTATATCTACCATCACGTTCCTCCTTTTTTCTCGCTCCGGCCAGTGAACCCCATCTGGCTCCTTGTTCGTAGACACCAAACCCAGGTGCTCATAACACCTCAGAACGAGCTATTTATTACCTATAACATTTACTATTTTTAATTTTTTAGCGTGAAGATAGCGAAAGAAATCGAACAGAAGAGCGCTATCATCCCTATCCTTAGAGCCACTCTTTTGGTCAAACACCTCGTAAGACAAGCAAGGTTCATCGTTACGTTCTTTGAACACTGTTTTGATAGTGCCAAAGCGTCCAGGCGTTTTAACCTCTGTAAAAGACTTACCAGCGAGGTATTTACAGACTAAGAGTTGTGGAGGGATAGGTTGCATTAGCGAGGCTCCTCGAATTTCGGTCTGGAACGACCATCGAGTTTTAAGAGTGGCTCACAGTACCCTGCAAGCCAGAGGAAATTCAACAGTATGTTTTTTATCGCTTCGTTTCTGCTCCACTTACGTTGCTTAAAGAACTTATCGAGTCCCTTGAATAATTCCGTCTCATCTTTGCCGATGTAGATAGAGATATATTTTCCTTTAGGCATTTTGCCCTCCTTTATCCTTGATTCACTAATGCACTTGCTTTGAAACAATTCCTACATAAATATACTGCGGTTGCACAGGCATCGTGAAACCAATAACCACCCTTTCCTTTGTTGTTATGAAGGCTAGAAATATATTTCTCCTCCCCCTTTTCCTCAGCAGCTACAAACATTATCCTTGCTTCTCCGCCACAACTACCACACTTGGTAGTCTCAGGAAAACTTCTTTGAAATGTTTGATCCAATCCAGTAGTACCTAAATATACATCCATCTTATTCCTCCTATCAGATTTTTGTTCATAATTGTCTATAGTCTATCAGAAAATTTTAGTTTGTCAAGGGAAAGAAAAGAGCCAGTCAGGGGAGCAGGAGGAACAAAACTCCCCCTTCTGACTCTAGGTAGCTCGTTTATATTCTGCGATAGCCTTCTTAGCGGTAGTATAATATTTATAGTTACCTTTAAGGCGTACCCAGAATACACGCTCTGTCGTTCTCAGGTCTATATGAACGTGACTCTTATATATCCCTAAACCTCTGACTTCTTCAAACTCTGCTGCTATCTTAAATAGTTTTACAAGGTTCTTATCTTCAGGTGTGACATCTACAGCGAGTCCCTTGAGATGTAAAGAAGCGATAGCTCCACCGACTTTATGATTATACTCTGGAGTCCTGTAGCCACTATTAACTGTGACTTCGCATCCCATTCTGTATCTGATGAGCTGAATAATAGTAACTAGCCTAGCATCAATCTTTACTTCTTCAGTATCAGGTGATGCGTATTCTCGTAGGTTGAAATCAGGAGTAATCTGAAAGTCGTTTATATATCTCATCTCAAACCCCATTACAGACAGGAAAACTACCAAGACAATAGCAATAATCAAAGAAAGTCTCATCATATCGCTGTCTTGAAAATCGTACCCAACTCTCTGTTGTTGAAGTCTCCATCCGCTATAGCTAGGGAGAAGGCTTCAAAAAGCTCAGGCTTGTCATCCGTACCGTAACGGAAATCTTTACCAGCATAGAGCATTATCACCAAAGCCTGAACAATCAGGTCATCAATCCACCCAGGGATAGCTGCCTTCATAGCGTTCAATACTTGTATAAACTCTGTCCGGTCAATCCAACCATCCTTTATTACCCTACCGATGACCTTGAAGAGTTCTTTTCCTGCTGGAGTTGTCATCTTGATATGAAAGACAAAGACATCTCTCTCCAGAAGCTCACCCACAAATCCCAGGGCTATCCCTAGCCCATATTTCCGTAGCAGCATCTTAACGTATGCTAAGATTAACGCTAACACTACATTTCCAATAGCCATTCTTTCTTCCTCCTTCTATTTTATTTGAGAGAGAAACCATTTATTGGCTTCCTCCCATTCCTCCTGCATATCTCTTACTCCGTGGTATCTATCAGCCCAACAATATACCACATAACCAGTGAACCCCTTATCGAACCAAAACTTTACTTGCTCCATAGGATTAGGCTCAGTTGTATCGCTATAACCCCAATGAGCCTGTATCACTGGAATTATCGGAACGGTAAGATAGCTTACCCAATCATCATAAAAACTTTGCATCGTTGCAACTGGATCAGGCCAGCGGGTCCGGTAGGGATATAAATTCAATAAGACAAAATCTGTCTGATTGATTGCTTCGATCCAAGCCCGTTTATATTCAGCTATCGTTTCAGCAGTACCTTTCAGTCCGCACCCAATATCACCATTAAGGTTGAACCCAACAGGGATATCAGGAGTTTCAGCCTTCATTTGCCTATACTTTTCTAGCTCTTTCTGCGGTGAATGCTTTCGACAATCAGACTCATCTCCTGTAAACCTTATGATTGTTCCAGGACGATTAGGGATGCTTATAAGGTTTCCTGTCCACCCCGAAACTATACCAGCATAGGGCATTAGTGCTGTAAATCCTAGACGTTCTACTTCTGAGGTGCTACTTGGCTTAGGGTTAAGCGTTAAAAGGGCTATTTGACCCCTCATTTCGCTTAATTGGCTAATTGGAGGTGTTGGTCCAGGGTTACATCCAGCCAGCACTAAAAGCATACCTAAAATCGCTAACAAAGCATAGTAACGCTTCTTCATCTTCTTCCTCCTTTATTTCATCTGGTTCAGGGTAGCTAAAATTTCTTTGACATCTTGTTTCATTTCCTGAAGCTCTTTCATTTGTACTTCCAAAGCAATAATCCTTTCCCTGTTATTATGAGTATTGCTTACATTTGACTCTACCCTTCCTGAAATCCCAGTAGACAAAAAGATAAATATAATTATTGCCCCTGTTAGCACGCTCGCCCAGATAACATTCGTTGCATTTCCGTTAATTTTCATCTGCTTCTCCTTTTCTATGGTAGGTGGTAAGTACAACCAGGAGCTTCCTCCCACGGCATCTTGTCTCCTGGTTGCCATTTTTTTTCTTCTCCATAAGTTACAACACCAACGCCGTGAAAAGCAGTCACGCCAGCTAATATACCTATTGGCATCCCTCCGTCTATAAATGATTGTATTATGTCCTGTAAATACATCGGGGTAAACTTTTCGTAAGCAGTAGTACCGAGTGTCATATCTTCACCATAATATGTTTCAGCGCCTTGCAGTAGTTCTTTTACAAGAGCTGGCGTTGGAGCCAGTTTTCCTTCGACAAATCTTAATATTCTATCCCATCTGGTTGTGAACGGAAACTTTTCTTCGCTTATCATCTCACCAGTGGTGCCACTTTTATTTACACCAGATGCAACCTGAACTATTGTTCTTACCCATTGCTGATACCCGCCCCAAATATCAAATCTAGTATTACCTATTTTTATCTTACCAAAATCAGTGCTTCGTGGGTCTAGCTCAACGTTTAATTCATCATCTGGGATATCATGGAGTTTTTTATAAGTATATATTAGTCCAAGAATTGTTATACCAACACCTACAGCTTTACCAAGATCACCCATTGCTTTTTTACGTACTGGAGCAGGCTGTGCCCAATACCAACCAGGCCAAAGAACCTTTAGCATAGACCAGTTCCTTTTGGGGGACCATAGTAGAATGTTTAGTTGTGGAGCTATCTTTTCCAATGCTCCAGGTAATGGTGCTCTTCCAGTAAAAGTGTTAACTACATCAGCAGCAGACTTAACGAGCTTCTGGCCGTATGCTGATTCTAAGTCAAAATCTTGCCTCTCAAAATCTTCAAGCATTTGATTAAAAACATCGACTCTCATTTTAGTACCAAAAATAGAGTAACCCCAATCAGCAAATTCAAATATTTTTCCAACTCCCGGAATAGCCTCAAGGAGTCTTCCACCATAAAATTGCTCAGTCCTTTTTGCTACGGGTCCTCTTGGATCGGGTAAATCTATGTATGATTTTATATATTTCCAATACTGATGTTCTGGTAATACTTTATCAAAATACTCCTTGCCTACTTCGGGATTGATGGCTGCTTGCCATTGTTTAATATATGCCTTAGCTCCCAAAACTGGGTGTGAAGCAAATAAAATTCCACCAGGTCTTATTGTTCCCGATAAATCAGCAGTAGCCAGTAATGCTCTTGGTACATTAGCTATTTCAGTTAGTAAATCAGTGATTGTTCCACCAGTTAATCTCTTTGCTACAATATTACGCACTATATCTGGCCCTATTACGCTACTTAATAGTACCAGTTGTTTCGGTTGTGGTATATCACCAGCTAATAATTTATCCAAACCGTCACCAGTAGACAATATCTCACCTTCACTAAGTTTAGGAGATTTTATAATCACTTTTTTCAAAGCGTCAACATCTTCTTGAGTTAATTTATCTCTAATATCTCCAAGAGTGAGCTTTCCCTCTGCAAGCTTACCCTTAAATTTACTTAATATTATTTTCCAAGCTTCTTCACCAGGATATTGGTCTATGTTTTTATCAATCCAAGTCCTCATCTCTTGAAATCTTTTACCCCTTTCTTTGATTTGTTCATCTGTAAGCTCAACCCTCTGTAGTTTTGTTTCTATTATTACTTTATTAAGTTTATCTACAGCTAGTTCACCTGGAGTTTTAGGAATATCTGACGGAGGTAATCTAGGTGGTATTTCTGGCAATGCCAGTTTAGCACTATTATAAAAATTTTGTAAACTTCCAAACTGTTTATTTATTTCATTTACTAATTGTTCGTAGTGTATCGTCGTCGGTCCTTCCTCAACTTCTGGAAATCCAAGAGTCACGTCATCTTGTACCGTTCCCAATGTACCCATCTGAAATTCTTCTTCACGCATAATATACTCTTGAAGGTCTTCTTTGAACTTTTCAAAATTATCACTATTTTTAGCAAGTATGGCAACGTTTTGCAATGATGGTCTAAATTGAGCACGTCTGCCAACAGGCTTTATCCCTTCTAGGAATGCCTCTGCGGACATCACTCCCTCAGCCTTCGGTGCTATTTCTGAAAAAACTTCTTGCGTACCTTCCAATAAATCTATTCTTTGAAGTTCTAATTTCAGTTCAGAATCACTTAGTCCCTTCCGATAACTTTCATATTCAGGCGTGTCAATACCAGGAATTGCTGTTAATCCCATTTCCTTAGCTTTGTCTAATAGAGGAGTAAATATAGGAAGGACATCTACAGTTTCTTCAAGCATTTCAGACGTTGTAAACTTTTCTCCATAAGGCGATACTTCTTCTAGGGGTTTCGCTAATTCTGTTTCTGCAAGTTCTTGTTCGGGAGTTACAGTTGGTTTCTCTCCGGTATATTGCGATCCAATACTCAGTATATTAGCTATATAGTCTAATTTCCCAATGGCTTCATCAATCATACTCGCTGCAAATTTACCGCTAAATTGTGCAGGAATGATTGAAGTAATATCGGTAACAAAAGTCTGAACAGCATCTTTTATAAGTGATTGAGTAGCTTGAGTACCTACTGTTTTTACCTCGAGGGCTCTTCTTATGGCTAGTGCAAAATCATCAACGAATACGGGCTTTTCTATCATTTTTACTTGAGCAAAATTTTGCCTTAATTGATTGAATATTGTTGGAATATCAGCTGCTCCCTTAGCGGTTGTTTTGGGGACAAATTCAAAAACACGTTTAGCTTTTACTGCTTCTTCACCAACTAACGGTTTGGTAATAGTTTCCTTGACTTTTAATCCTGCCTCTTCTAAAGCACCAGCCCTACCTCTTTCAGCAAATTCTGCTCCTCTTTTAAGACGTAGAAAATTCTTTAATCCTTTAACTGTAGTTATGCCTTGATCAACTGCTACAGTAGCTACAGCAATCGTAGCTCCCGCTTGTGCTACAGTCTTAGCTTGTTGCCATAATGGTTGCTCCGCATAAGAAGGCAAGTCTTCATTACCAGGTAATAAGCGAACAAGCCAAGTCATAGCCTCCCCTGCTGCCATACCACCTTTTCCTATTGCAGCTCCATATTGTCTAGGTATATCCACAACACTTTCCCAACCTTTGGGATATAACCATTCACCAAAATCCTTGACTTTTTCCCATGCTGTTCCCAACCAACTTTGTTCTTCTTCTGGTTTTGGCTCTTCTGGAGAGGATTGCCATACCAGTTCTGCTATATTATTGGGTTCCTTTGATTGAGAACTTTCAGCTATAAGTTCTGCCATTGTTGGCATTTTAGTTCCTCTATTTTGCTAAATATTTTAGTCTTTGCTGGTAAGCCTTACTCACTCCAGGCTTTTTGGTACTTTCCATTCCTTTAGAAATATCTATAGTTTCCTGTCCGTATAATCTTGCTAACGCATTAACAAGTTCCTGAATAACTTCATCCTCTTGTCCTCTTTGACGTAAATTGTGCGTAAGCATAGGAACTAAATCGCTGAACGTTTCTGCTCTAGTTGGTTGTGATGGTTGCTTTTTCCCTATTTGCATTAAGCTGATAAGTGAAGCCAATATATTTGTTGGCCAACCACCTATTGTAAAAGGAGACCATCTAGTTTTCTTAGGAGGTTCTTTCTCTCTTTCCAATGGCTCCATTTTAGTATATCGCTGTATCAGCGCTCCCAGATTGTCTGACTCTGTACCTGCTATGCCCAGAGGAAAATGTTCTTCTTCAGGTCCTACGGTAATACCAGACTTTGTTAAACTTTCAACTAACGCTTCTCCTAGTGTTGACATTATTTATCTCCCTCCCCATATTCCTCCACCTCCACCTCCACCTGTACCTGTTGCAGGAACGGGGGCTTCTAAATACTGTTTCTGTGTTATATCCATTCCCAATCTAATAGCAAGAGCAGCACCTTCAATACCAAACATTCTGATTAAAGTATAGACTCTCTCCCAGTAGTCATCATCCCCAGGATTCATATTTATAGTCGGATTCATGATAAAGTTAATCTCATTTGTAGTAAACGTGCTGGATTCTATTATGTCACCTATCCCAATTCTTTCAACATCAGTTAGCTCATCTGTTCCGTAAGCAACTTTTCTTATCATGTCTAAATCACCAGGTCTGATCATTTTTATTAGCTCATTTGTGTCCTTTGGTGCTGTCATCACTGACCTGAGATTTTGCTGAGTGACCCCTTCTTGAACAGACTTAGGCTCTATATAAACCATTATTCCATCTGGTCCCTTTTTCATACCTAAATTAGTCCAAAACTTTGGAGGAAGCGGTTTTCCTTCTCTTGAGGCTCGATTCTCTATCTGTTGAGCCCATTGCGGGTTGCCTATATCCTTGATATATGCTTGAGCTTCAGCAGCTCCTATCTCATCCAGGATTCCTTGCGCAATAGCTTCGTCTAGTACCTCTTGCCTTTCCCCCATCAGCATTGTAGATTTCATATCCTTCAATACTTTTTGAACATCTGCCAGTGTTCTGCCTGTCTGTTTAGCCTGTCGGACTCTTTCTCTAACTCGCTCTCTCTGGCTAAGAACTTTGGTCTCTCCAGCAGGAATACCTAACGCTCCCGCTTCTCCTATACCTGGAAACATTCCTTCCAACCCTGTAGCTCTCTTTGTAAGTTCTCCCGCTCTCTCGCCAGGAGCAAGCCTTTCTAGCCCTAACTGGTATTCTTTCCCAGGTGTAGTTCCCGCTAACATCTTAGAAACAACGTCTCTTTGCCCTTCGTATGGACCGCCTTTACCAAATTCAGTTGCAAAACTCTTTTCTGGTGCTTCGCCTACCTTTTTTACATGGTATTCAAGCAAAGGGACAGAGAGGATATCTACACTCTTCCTCATTTTTGCCAGCTCTGTAGCCCTTCTTTCCTCAGTAAGAGACTGATAAGCTGCCACAAACGCCTCAATGTCTGCAATATCTCTTGGGTTGGCTGCTTTCTCAAGTTTTTGTTGCTCCGAAAGAGTTGAGTATTGTTGCCTTTGCTGTAAAGCTTTACTTATTCCTGGACCCTGAGCAGCAAACCCTTGTCCTACTCCCTGAATAAACGAACCTGTAGCAGCAGGGACATTACCTCCTCTTGCTCCTACTCTACCTCTTGCTGTTCCTACCGCTAATGCTTGTCCTACGCTAAATTTGTTAGCCATTTCATTACCCCCTTATACTCCAAATATTGATTTGAAAATTATTCCTATTATTGTACCGAAAATACCTCCCCATCCCTGAGCAGCAGCCTGAGCCTGTTGAGCACTAAAGCCTAACTCCATCAGGTATTTCTTCATCTCTTCTACATACTCAGTTTCCCATTTATCAAATTCTAGTTGTTGTATTCTGGCGTACTCAGCCTGTCCTGCGTTATAAGCTGCCTGTTCAGCTTCAAACTCAGTCAATCCTTTGGCAACCTGAGAATCAAACACCTTTTGCCACTCTTCTCTGGATGCTTGGAAAGCTCTTTCTTCAATCCCTTGAACAAACTTTTCAGCTTCTACACTAGAAGCGAATTGTCTAATATGCTCATCTATCTGAGCGTTATATCCTGCTACCTTAGCTTGGTATTCTGATTTGCCTGCATCAATCGCTGAATCGTGAGCCTTCTGGTACTCTTGCTGTCCAACTCTAAAAGCCTCTGCTGAAACTGTCTGACCCATTCCAGCGTGCTGCATCGCCAATCCGATACCTGCCTGCAATGATTGTTGTTTCAAAATGTATGATTCCTTCTCTAGTTCAGCTCTGGTAGTTGCCATTTTTCTAGCCGATTCACCTACCGCTTTCAGCTCTTGTTTTACTGTTCCACCAGAACGCAACAGACCCCTCGCTGACCACTGTTCTCTTAGTTGAGGCAGGTATTCATCCAGTAAAGTTTTTTCTTCAGCAGAATAAGCCCTCATTAGCTCTTCTACGGGCAATCCTGTACTGTTCATCAACTGTCTTATTCCTGCTTCGGAAAGCTCAAACATTTCTCCTAAGCCTGGGTACTCTTTACCATACTCTTTATAGCGTTCCAGCGTCAACTCAGGAAACTGTTTCTGATATTCCTCATAAGTAGGGAGTTGTCCTGCTGGAAACTGACCTGCGTATTCTTCGTAGGTAGGTATGGTTAAAGTAGGATACTGTCCTGCATACGGCTCAAATTCAGGTGATTCTGGGAGCTCGAAAGCAGTACAGGGAGGAACGTGAACAGAAAAGTAATCTGCTAAATGCTCGGCAAGGTGAGCGGTACATACAGTCGGTTCATCTGCTTTGTAGCCAGAATTATAACCACCATAGTCACTGCTTTTTTCTGCGGCGTATTCGTTAGAATTATAACTAGCATCTTCCGCAGTCCTTTCAGTTGAACAAGTATTAGCGTAATAACCAGGACAGCCATCGTTAGCAAGAAAACCAGTACAAGGAAAATCACCAGGACATTCAGGAACATCAGTAGTACATTCAGGAACATCAGTAGTACATGGCTCGCTATAACCAGGGCAACCAACGTTAGCTTCAAAACCACTCAAATCAGTAGTGCATACAGGTTCATCAGTAGTACATACAGGCGCATCGGAGGTACAAGGCTCGCTATAACCAGGGCAACCAACGTTAGCTTCAAAACCACTCAAATCAGTAGTGCATCCTGCTGGTTCATCATTAACCTTATCATTCGAGCACTCAAAACCTTTATAAGCTCCTAAATGTTCAGTACATTCCCATACCATTTTGATACCTCCTACATCAATCGCTCCACAGTAGTTAGAGCGACTCGTTTATCTTCGTTTACAGTTCTAAGCATCAAATCAAAAATGTTCAGTCTCTTGAACGTCTTTATCATTGCTGCTATCTTGCCATGAAACATTTTGCAGACTGTAGGAATTGGTGAAAATAAGTCTCCAGTGACCTCTCTCGCGGCTCCTAAGCATTGTCCCTGACAAAGATGCTTGATAACACAGGCTTCGCACATAGGCTGAGTCCTGAACTCAAAACTCCGAGAGCCAATAAGCAGCTCTGGATTCTCTGCCTTTATTCCTGAAATCCTACCATCTCCACCGGTAACAAACTTTGCCAATATGTGAGCACTATCAGCTGTTCTATGACAGGGTACTATAGCCAAATCACCTATCCTGACATAGACACAGGACTGATGAGAACAGCCCAGTCCCCTACCTACAGATGTCAAAGAGTTTGAAAGGATATTAAATCCTCTAGCTCTGAACAAGAACTTGAGAAATCTATTTATATCCTGGCCACAGAGAGTCTTGAAGGAGTAGTCAATCAGGAACTCTACAAACGCCATATAGTCTTTTATTTGTTTGTCACTCCATTCCGCATTTCTCACCTCTAGGAGATAGATACGGTCTGGAGCGATACCGTGTCTCTTGAAACCATCCTGAAACCATAGGAAATTATCAATCCATTTCTCTATCCGCTCACTATAAACCATCGGATGAAATCCAAATTTATGCTCAGCATTGAAGGCAAAACATTTCTCGTAGTAAGCATCGTTTCTTTTCTTTTGCCTGCCAACAAAGGGTCTGTTAGCCTCACAGTATTTACCATCGAAAGAAGCAGAGAGGATAACCGGCATCTTCAGCTCTTTGCCTTTGGCGATAACATTCTCTACCTGCCGGGTGCGCCTCTTACTCAGCATCCATGTATAGTTAGTAGGTACTACTATGAACCGGGGTTTCTTTTTAGCTTCGCTGAACTTATCCAAAATCATATCTAGCGCATCGAAACCAATGTTCTGAACAAAGGGCTCTCCGCTAAAGTAGTCTATGTCTGGAGCCATATCGTTCTCAATGAGCCAGTCTAAGAGCAACTCTAAGTTTCTCATTAACCTCTTACTGTTGATCAAATGTTTTGGATAAATCTCTTCACCAAAGTTTGTGTGATAACAGTATTTACAAGCCAGATTACATTTAGGGCTGAGATAAATCTCTAGCCTCTGGAAGTTTTCCAGCCTGGAGTCACTCTTATCACGCCACGCCTCAAAATAAGTCCTCTGTAAGAAGGACTCCACCAATTTGTCGTTCTCTTTTTGATAAGTCATTCCTCCATTCCTCCTTAATAATAAAATGCTCGCACCAACTAACAGGTTGTTCATTCGCTGTCTTAATCAATGATATTTCCTTACAAAACGGACATATAGCTTCCCACCATTTCATTGCTCCGCAGGGTCCTAATTTACCATAATCCTCTACTTCCTGTTTACTTCCGTTTTTCTGAAACATCATCTTTCTTCTCTTCCTTTGGCAAGAATGTTCTTAGATAGGCTTTACTCAATTCAAAAGCTGGAGGAGCAAACTTCTTGAACTCTTTCAACTGATTCATTAAAGCCTTAGCAACATCAACTATCTGTTTCAGAGAAAGCACTCCCTCGATTATAGACTTTGTGTCTCTGCAAACAGCGATGATGTCATCTCTATTGGCAAAAGCTTTATTCCAGTTCCAGGCTAAACGCCCAAACTCATAGCCTAAATCCCTCAAGATAGGTGTTATTGGGAGGTTTATAGCACAGGAGAGTATCGCATTCAGGCACTCCTTCACTATAGACTTTTCGTTTCCTTTAGCTTCCGCACCTTCCTCTTTGTTCTGCAAATCAACCTTCATAATAGCGAAGGCTTTTTTGCACAAATCCTTTTTCTTCGGGGTCAATACTGTGTTCACTTGAGGATGATTCAGAATATACTCAAGCTTTTTTACATTCCTCTCAAACTCTTTCTTGTCTTTCTCTTCCATCTTCATAACTTTATTCCTCCTTTTTAAGAATATCAAAAAATTGTTTTTTAAGTTCTGGCGTCTCAAATCTTATATCTGGCATCAACTCTCTTGAATCATCATGCCAGCGCTTCCAACCATGTGTAGCTGAATAATGAATACCTTTATCAACTTTTCTCTTTTCGTATATTTTGAGAAAAAGGTGTTTTTCCTTATATCCCTTATCAGACTGCATCACAATAGGATAACCCTTCTTAATGTTAATTATTATCCCAGTGTTTTTATCTTGGTCAATATCGTTCCAGTGCGGACATATCTCTATTTCACAATCATCTAATTTTATCCGAAGCTCTTGATACCCATGAGAAATATAAGATACTATTTTTACCTTACCTATCTCTAACTCTTTGTATATCCCTTTACTTTTTGTCTTTGCCATTTTTTCGTTCCTCCTTTATTTAGTCTGACTTTGGTCGTAAGCTGTACACACTTTACTACAACCAACTAATGCGTGAAGGTCACCACGTTCTCTAGTTTTATTTTTATATTGTTCTAACACCTGACGCAGTATCACTTCAAAAGCACCATTAGCAAATAACCTGAAGGTAGATACTGGCGAAAAGTGAACAATTCCTGTGTTAAGCAAGTTCTCCATCGGACAACTCAAACCGATATTCATAAAAAGTCCAAGCGTTACAGCTAAATCATTGTTAAGATAAACCTTAGAAGCCTGCCCGCAAGCTATCAACTCTTTCAGCATCGCTACGGAATAGCTTATCTTCAGCCTCCAGAAGTCGTGATAGTTCCTCATTACATAGAGGAATCTAGTTTTATCTTTTTCATTCTTAGAATCAACGATGAAGTTGTTGTTAATCAGATTGATTCTACCTTCTTCAAACAGCGATACATCCCAGTTCTTTGTACCTGTACCTTTTAAGATACTGTCAATATACTCTTGATAATTGAAGAAGAAGGAGCGATGGCAGATGTGCAGGTCATCTTTTATGCCTATCCCCAGGTTGCTGTCTCCTCCAGAGCATGAAAACATAGAAGGTTTCGTTGCCAGCTCAAACTGGTAATCAAAGATGCGTTTCAACCTGAATATATAGGTATTCGGATATTTCTTTTCCCTGAGCAGCTCAAAGAACTTTGCCAGGTCTTTACCGTCATCTGAGGAATACTTACCCGGGACCATCAAAGTGGGTGAACAGCAATTATTGAAAGTCACGTTCTTATGTTTGTTGATGTGCTTAAAAGCCTTCTCTATCCCATCAAAATAATCAAAGTATTCTTTTATCTTCTCAGGTTCTCTGTTGAGCATCCTTATATTGTCCAGACTTAAGGTTGCTTTAACATCGAACCTTACCTTGACTTTATCGAAGCTAATCTTGTTCAGTTTTCTTACCAAGTTGAGAAAGTTTTCTGGTATCTTAGCAGCAGCTCCTTCACTTCTATTTATATCAGTGATGAAGGCAGGACCATCAATAGAAATTTGACACTTGAACTCTATTTCTTTCCCTACCCCTTGCATCTTTTCGATAAACCTTTTGATAGAATATACATCAGCCATCATATTAGTTGAGAAGGAGATGTTCTTCAGTTTAGGAAATTTTCTCAACGCTACTTCTATGGGAATGAGGTCTAGAGTTGAAGTAGGTTCAGTTCCCCAAAGCCCTAGAAACTCTAGTTCTTCACCGTAAGCTGCTTCAAGAGATTCTAGCCAATCTCCATTCTTTATTTTCTCTACAATCTCTTTATGTAGAGAGTACATTTCTTCAGACTTCGGGATATAGCAATATTTACAACTCAAATTGCAAACCCCGGATGAAAATTGTTCTGCCGCTCTTAGTCTTTGCATTTGTCCCTCCTATGGATAATTTGCATTTTCGGCAAACTGTACTACTGTATTATCGCTTGCGTGCTGATTGGCTTTGTGTATAGATTGATAATCTGTATAGACTGCTGGATTGTTTCCAGCATCGTAAGTAAGATTAGCCCCAGAATGTACGGCACTGTGATTAGACCCTAAAAATGAGGCTTCGTGACTGAACAAAAAGGTTGTATCTGCTACACTATCAACCCCTGTATTGTCATCATTGTCGTAAGAACCGTGGTCATCGTTGTAGTGAACTGCGTTATCTCCTGAATCTACCGCAACGTTGTAGTCAGATTGATAAGCTAGATGCTCATCGCTATCATACGCTGAATTGTAGCCAGCGTCAACCCCTGCATCGTAATTCGTTTGATAGGCTGAATCCTCTACAGTATTGTAAACTGAGTTATAGCCAGCGTCTACTCCTACATCGTGAGTTGCCTGAACGGTATTATGGTCATCGTTGTCGTGAGTTACGTTGTGGTTTGCCTGAACCACTGCGTCATCATCATTATTGTAGGTCGCTTTTTCACCCGTATAGTGCAAAACGTCATAGCCAGTGTCAACAGTAGTATCCTGAGAAGCATTGTGAGAAGTTTTATCAGCTACACAAGCTAACCCATCTTTAACGGCATCAATATTATCCCTAATTTCATCAATGACCGCTTTAGAGATTTCCGCTTCTCTTTTCCCAATATCGGTAGTCCAGACAAAAGCCATTTGTATCTCCTAGTAAGTCCAGTGAACACTAAGACGATAACTAGCGTGTGCTGGTGAATTATTGGTTGTAACATATTCGTAAAAATCGCTTACGTCAACTGTTCCATCGTAATTGCTATCTACTCCTGCGTTATAGTTGACATCATAGCCAGTCTTTTCTCCACTTTTGGCAGCGCTATCATCGTTGGTGTCCACAGAAGAATTATAAGCAGCGTCATATCCTGACTTTTCTCCAGCTAAAACAGTGGATTTGTCATCGTTGCAGTAAGTAGCGTAGTCAACTACGTCAACCGTTCCGTCATCGCTGGTATTGACTGACGATTTCTCGTCAGTATCTACATTAGCGTCATAGTTGGCATCGTAGCCCGTATCTTCGGCTGCCTGAACAGTGGAGTTATAGGCTGCGTCCACCCCTGCGTCATCATCAGCCTGATAAGTAGTATTTTCTCCTGAATATACCGTGCCTCTTGCCGTAGGATTATCAGAAGAATTATAAGAAGCATTATGGCTTCGGCAATAGTTTTGGTCATCAGCATAGTCAGCAGCCAAACGCATCTCATCCCATTCTTCGTAGGCTATCTCGCTCACATTCTGCGTTACTGGAAGATAAAGAAAGTTATAAGGAGCTAAAGCTAACTCTCCATAGAGAGTATCTAAATGAGTCTTTATCTGGTTAGCGTGAGCCGCCTCTACTTCTGTGACCAGTTGTACAATCGGTGTCCAAGTAAAACCCATTTTTATCCCCTAATTGTATACTGCGTGATAGACTTTCGGTCCATCATCAACAACAACCGCACTATTGTGAGACAATACATTACCAGTATCAATATCAATACTATCGCCCACAACCTTCCCGCCCCACTTCTCTGCGCTCTTGCCAGTAAGGACATCTGGAATCTGAGCTAACGGGACATCTCCACTAGCGTTCAGTTTAACCAAACCATTAGCAGCATTAGCGATAGATGCTTTTAAATTGTTCCAGTCTATATTCCCATTTACCAGAGTATAGAGAGTAGCTTCATTGACATTGACTTCGTTAGGCTTAGCTGCTGTTCCGTCTGTGTGAGTATATTGCTTAACTACAAGTCCCATTATTTTGCCTCCTCGAGTGGTAAGAATCTTAAATCAGTAGCATATATTTCTACCTCTGCGGTAGTGCTGGCTTCTAAGAGCTGTATCTGAGCGTTCTTTCCAATAAGTCTTTTAGGCAGAGATATTTGTTCATAGGAAGAAGTAGGTGAAGTCCAGAACATAGTGTCATCATTCCAGACTACAAACACCTTACCTGCTCCGCCAGTGCCAGTGTAGTTAGTAGTCAGAGTAATAGTTTTGGTAGCAACTACAACAGACTGAACTTCATAACTGGCTGCATCTCCGTCCACCTGGAAGGAGTCTCCAACCTGAACATAAGTAAAATCAGCACTGGCATCTCCTGTCACTGTGGGAGATCCGTTAGTTACTGTCACTGTTCCTGAAGAAATAGCCCAGTTGTTAAGTCCCCAGTAGGTAAGTCCGGTTAAAGAACTAAAGTCCTTAGAAAAAGAGGCTCTCCCTCTATCTACAGATAGTTGCCAGGTGATAGTAGCGACACTACGCCAGAGGTTGATACCAGCTTTTCTGAATATCTTAGTTGTGAAAGGAGTCTCCCAGTTGAAAACACCAGTAATCACCTTCATAACTATATCTTCTCCATTGTCAGAAGTGCCACTGTCAATCGTGTAGACAACACCGTCATTTCCCGCTGCATAAATAATCCCTGATTTGGTGACAGTGTAGGCGTTCATTCCATAGGTGAACACTACCCAGGGCACATGATTCTCTTTGCTACCCAAAGCATTATAGATACCATACTCTTCATAGACTAAACTCATATCAGGAGAGGTATTAAGCCCTGTAGTATAACTCAGGCGGTAGTTCTTGCCGTCCCAGAAAGCGGCTGATTTTGCCCGATAAGTATAAACCTCATTTGCCAATAGTTCATCTACCCTGTCGGATTGCTTAGAAATGTTAATAGCATTAGTAAACTGTACCCCATCGTCAGAGCGAAACATTACTCCACCCGGGACATGAGCGATTGAAAGAGCAGAAGTGCAGCCAATTCTGGGATGAATATTCCCTAAAGAATCAGAGAGAAGAAGCTGCGCTTTTGTTTTACCTTCCAGAATATGAGTAGATTCGTTTTTGAAGAGAATTAAAACTCCAAATGATGCTGCTCCAGTAAGAATATCTCCATCGTCAGTATAAACCTCAAAGTACGCATCAGCATCTATCGTCTCTGGAGTACCAGCCTGAGAGAAATAAACGTAGTTAGGGAGAGCTGTGGTAGCGATAAAGAAGAGCTTGTCTCCGTGAACAACAAGCCATTTTGCTTTCGGTAAAGCCGCCAAAGCCGTTGCCGTAGTACCATCCCACTTATAGACATTATCAACGCCATTAGACATATAGACCAAATCGTTAATAGTAGCATAACTCATTACAGCTCCAGGAGTGAGTCCAGCAATGATGCTCGCGGTAGCTCCAGTGGTAGTGTTAATTGAATAAACATTTGCACCACAGTTACAGAGGAGATGCTCTGTGCCATCTTCCTCATTGAAGATATAGATTGACAAAACATCAGCCGTATCCAGAGCAGTACCGTTAAGCTCAACATAACCTTTCCTTTTCTTTGCCATAGCATTGCTGACAAAACAGTTCTCAGCAGTGTAGAGAGATTTCCTGTCTATCTCTGTATCTGACTTCGACCTGTCTATACCCAACGACCAGTTAGATAAGTTAAGCGGTGTTAAATCCTTCATTAGTAAGGACTCCATCTAGCAAGTTTTATCGCCTGCGTTCTTCCTGTGCCTTTCATCGTTCTCTTTTCTTTCAGCATATCCCCTATCATCCCACCCTTGCCTTTCCTTGCACCAGTGCCTCGATAGTCTGAGAACAGAGAACCCATTTCACTGAGTTCTTTATCCTCTCGCTTTATCTGAGCTGCCGCGAAGAGACAGGGAGCTAGGTGGAACTGTGGAGGCAATCCTGGAGTCTGTACATCATTTACCAGCACTGAATCTAATCTCATACCGTAAAAACCAACTTCGTAAATATCATCAGGTATAGGATAAATACAAGGGTCTCCCTGAGAGTTGAAGTACCAGTTTGTAGGAGCACCAGTATCAGTAAGCCAGGGAGTGCCTGATTCGTCAGAAGACTCATCTAAATCCATCACGCTGGTAGGTGGAAGCCATTCGTTATTATAAACTGCCCTGAAAAGCAACTTCGCCTCATCAAAATAGGTGTTCATATCGTAGTCACGCTTACCAGCAACAGTAGCAAGAGGGAATCTGCTCATTAAATAACCAGTCTTGTTAGCAATATCCTCCATAGCCCGATTGAGCCAGCGTAAGACCTCATCTTCTTGAAACCTATTATAGTCTGACTCTCCGATTAAGTCCAGAACTGTTTGTTTCATTTCTCCTACGTTCATTTTCTGTCCTCAGTCAGTTCAGCCTCATTGACTCTCTCTATCATGGTCATCATAAATTTAGCTGAACCCTTTATATGAAAACCGTCTAATGCTGCTTTTAGTTTGGCATATTCCTCTATCTGCAACAATAGCCAGTCTCCTTTACATTCCTGTATCTTTACTCTGGTTGAATTGCGCTCATACGCTACTTTACCGTTTACCTCAAAAAGAAGTATATCAACCATATTCTCCTTCATGGGGTAATATTCCTTCTGTCCCTCCAACTTGAACGGTCTCATGTCAATCTTTCTTAGTTTCATCGTTTCCTCCTTTAATTAAAAATTACATCCAAACAATACTGAATTACCCAAAGGGGTTGACTCTATTTCCTCTTCTGCGGTAAAAGCAGAGTATGTATAAGAAGAATCTTCGTGCTGAATACTTCTAGCTCTAATTTTGTAAGCGTATACATGTCCAACCCCAGTTGGTGTTGCATCGTCGTAAGGAGAAACAGCGTCGTAAGCTAGATGAGCAGTTCCTTCACCATCAGTCTCTTTGTATATATCTATATCTCCGTAAGCATGGTTTTTTGTGTAAGATACTCTTACTGTTTCATCCTGAACCTCCCATGCAAGGCTCAAACCTGAAGGTATCGTGGGAATTGTGTAACAAGCCCCAGAAGTTGACCAGGCAGAACTCCCTTCTGTATTATAAGCCTGAACTCTGAATTGAATTTTATGGTTAGCCCCAACATTGTAATTACCCGAATCTTCAATATTTTCTGCTACATTTTTCCAAAAAACCCAACCACCATCATCTATATTACGTTCTATGCGAAAGCCATCCTCATTATCACTGTTGTCATTCCACGTGCATTTCGCATTATTAGTAGCTACATATTGAGCAGCGCAACCTGAAGGAGCAGTGGGAATAACACATTCAAGTTGGATTTCCCAAAGGCGGGCAGACCAGCCAACCGCAGCAGGACGATAAATCCGAATCCGAACTTGAGTAACTACACCAGCAGTAAAAGTCTTTTCTGTATAAGTGTAGTCAGAAACATTACCCTGATAGACGTTAGCCCAACTTCCGTCTCGCAAAACGTCAATGTCAATTTGATACTCACCCGCCTCAAACTGGTCAATATACATCCTTAGTTTCTTGGATTGTAGACCACTTCGGATTAGGTAAACAAATTCTCCCCAACTATCGTTTGGTATCGAAGTTTTTAAGCAATACCCCCTAGTTGAGGTATTGTTATCATACATCAATGTTTCTTCTAACCAATCTCCAGAAGGATCACTAAATGAACTAAACAGATACCAACTCATCTTAAAACCTCATTCTAATTAAAATTTAAGCTACTTACTCCTAAATAGTTCGTTCCATCATAATAAAATGAAACTATATCCACAGCAGCTATACCAGTGCTTAATGTGGGAGCAGTAGCAGCAGTCCACAATACAGTGCCAGGCCAAGTAGCAAGTCGTGAACCCGTTCCATCTTGTTTTAGCACTAAAATTAGGTTACAAGGTTTTGTAGGAGCAGTGAAAGTAAAAGTATCATTTTGAGCACCAAAGGTGAAATAAAATTTGTTACCTAATCGCCAATCAATAGTTGTAGTTCCATCCCCAGTGGCGGTTTGTTGAGTGAAACCGATAGTATGAGCTTGAGCATCTAACTCTCCACCTAGTTGTGGAGTGGCATCTTCTACTATATTTTCTAGTGCTTGAGCAGTCATCGCTCCTAAATATCCCCACTGTGCAGCCGAGGGAGTAGTGGCTCCAACTGTTAAACCAGCAGCATCAGTGACTATACTGAGTACGCCAAGTGCTCCTAGTGCGTTCCAGTAGTATGTAGTAGGAGCTAGAATAAAGATATTATCAGCGATAGGTTGGACAGTTACATTATTTTTTGTTCGGTTAATCCTGATGTAATACTGAGTGTCTCCGTTCACAGCTTGAGTCGCAAACCCAGCCAAAGCAGTAGAGTCAAAGCGTATAAGTCCGCTCTGTGTGAACCCTTCAGTATCATCGGCTGGAAAAAATTGCACCCAGGCAGCCGCCTGAGAATACCAGAAGGTAGGTTTAATATCTACGTTGGCAGGAGTGGCTAAGATAACCTGTATTTCATCAAATACAGCAGCATCTCCGATGTAGATAGCATCATCGTTATCGTCAAATATCGCTACGTTTCCGTTCACATTGCCGAAAGAGGCAGTCCTATCAGTATAAGAAGCACCGCTATCATCATACTCCCATCCCCTGTCTGCTGCCGCAAAAGCTCCTATGTTCTGACTAATAACATTTATCCCAGTATAAGTTCCGATGGCAACAAGAGTAGCAGTTGGCACACCAGCAGTAGCTACGTCAACTGCATGGAATAGTCCACCAGTCGCTCCTGCTTCGTTAAGGGCTATATCCAATCCAATCCTTTCTACTCCGTCTACCAAAGTAGATAAATCCATATCCAAATGTAGATGTTCGTCAACATGAATGGCGGTATAGCCTACCGGTACAGAAACACGAATTGCTTGTATTTCTGGGAGATTGGCAACAGAAATACCAAAGAAATCTATGTCTATCCCGCGGATAACAGCATTGACACCAGCAGGGTCTAAACCATCTCCGTCTATGCAGAAGCCATGCCATTCACTATTAGCAGGGACAGGAGTAGTAGGTATCATTGAGAATTGGCAAACATCAGAGCCAGTGATCCTGTTCATACGAGCCAACTCAACGCCAGCCACATAGAAATCTATATAGTCCTCACCACAGATTACATAGGTATCACCGTCACCGTCAGTTATCCGATCACTTATCGAATTTACCAGTAAACGGCCACTCTCATCGAACATCAATAGGTTTCTCCACTCAGAACATAATCTATCTGCGTAGCCACTGAGGCATCTCCCTCAATCTCATCTCCAGGGTGCATAGCATGGGAAAGGTCTTTATCTATCCACTGAAAAGAAATCCCTAAACTTAAATCGCTAGGAGTTATCAGTCTGGAGGTGCCTCCATTCTCTTTGAGGTATAAATTGGCGGTACGGACAGCAGCATCGGTGTTTGTTAAGCTTATACAGGTTATTTTCACCCTAGTATCGGGATGGCAGATATAAATAGTAGTTTTAGCAGCGGCTAGTTGACCGTGAGCCAGACGTTCAGTCTTTCTTTGAGTTATCTGAGCCATTTTATACTCCCACTGCTATCCTCTTTTTGATTAAACCATCTTGTTTTACTCGTATCTTATGGACTGTCATAGCGTGAGCTATAACCCGCTTAGACTCTTTCTTTTCGTATTCGCACTTAGGACACTGGAAGATGAAATTCTGAAATTCAGAGACTCGAACAAAGTCTATATTGAAAGCCGGATCCTTCTCCAGCAACTCGATAATCTCTGCATCTTTAGTATCGTACTGTCCGCCATCTCCGAAATCAGCCCACTCACCACCTGCACCAGTGAGTTTGTCTCTCAGGTACACCCTAAACCTTACATTCGTTGATACAAAACTTGCCATCGTATTCCTCCTTTACTTCGTTTTGTTATCTTCATCTCCGTTCTTTTATTCCTCATAAGTTATTAGAACCGTGACTGCATTGTTATCGATGCTTGAACTATTAGCGGCAATACAGTAAATATATACATTAGTCGTGTCGATAAAAAAATCAAATTCATGGTTGTTTACACTTGTAAAGTTAGGCGGTATTCGATTGCCAGTATTATTAGAAACCAGAACCTGGGCCCCAATTATCTTGCTCTTGTCCAGTCCATGCGCTATTGTTGCTGAAGCTCCCTCAGCAGGAGATGTTCCAGTGAGTTTCTTCATTTTTATTGTGGGAGCACCAGAACCTAGTATCACAAATCCATCAAGGGTTAATCCAATAAAAGTAGGACTATCGGTGATAGCGATTCCCTGATCTAATACTAGAGGATTATTTAACATTATACTGCTTCCTGCACTGTTACGTTTTTAGTGCCACTGGCACAGATTCCGTCTATAGCTTGCTGTGTCATATTTGTACCGACTGCTTCAAAACATCCACCATTGGCATTTAACCTGATACCTTTATTCATTACTGCATCAGCGCCGAGAGCCAAATAGATCGTTTCATTGCTATCATTCACAATACAGAAATATTTGCGATTGGTATTAGCAGCCAGAATCTCAGTAGTACTAGAACCAATAGACTTATTAGCTGGAGCACTATAAGTTAAAATAAGTAATGGAAAACGTGAATGTTCTTTCATTTTAACCTCCCGATTCTTTTTACGCTCTTTTCAAATTAGATATGGTCTTAGCATACCTTACTACATACTCAGCTACTCCTGTTTCAGTAGTCTCTATCCCTCCCAAAGCGAATATCGGCTCAGGGGGAGCGTCATGTTTATACCCTTTAGGAGCTGGTCCTGCAATCACGCCAACAATAGCCAGCACTTTTCCATCGGCATCCGTAACAATTACATTAGTATCAACCTTATCTTCAGTTGTGAGAGTCATTCCACAATACCAACTGTCTTTTGTAGAGATGACTGCATCATCATCTAAAAGGTCTGACGATTCACAACATTCTAATAGTGGCATTATACGTCCCTCTTTAAGCCTGAAACGGTTTCGGCAAACCTCACTACATACTCTGCCGTACCTGTAACAGTTACAACGATTCCCTGTAGAGCTATAACGGGTTGTGGCGGAGCATCGTGAGCATAGCCAATTTCACCAGCTAGTACCTGAATAACCGCTAATACTTTCCCATTGCCGTCTGCGATGTCCAGTCTACCAGCCGCCTGTCCATTACCAAGAAGATTTGCGCCGCAGTAATAAGAATCTTCTGCGGAGATTACCGCAGTTCCGTTCTGAAGGTCAGACGAATCACACTGCTGAAGTAACATTTTAACCTCCCCTTAAGCTAAGCATCAACCATATCAAAAGTTACAGTTACCTTTCCGTTCTCAAATCGTTTACCCGCAGGAACTAGGATATTTGCTATATCAACTCCACCCTGTACTTCTATCTTAAACCTTTGCCCTGCGGTAGCACTCCAACTAGAAGCCCCTTCACTTTGCGATTTTCCTGCTGTAGCTGGTATAACTACTGTAGTTAGTTCCATTGTAATCTCCCGATTTGTAGGGGGCAGAGATTAATCCGCCCCCTCAATATCAATCTCTATTTCTTAGCTTTTTTCGCATCAGCAAGTTCTTTCTTGACTCTTGCTTCTTTTGCTTCTACAGTTCTAGGGTCTTTATCCATAATTTAATCTCCTTATGCAGTTTGCTTAGGTAAATCAACCACATTAGTCGTCCAGTTAACTCCCCAATGGTTCAAATTCGTTGCAGCAACGTCAACATAAGGTTGCTGACCCATAGCTGCATCTCCACCATTCATCGCTACATTACCATCTACCATATTGCCTCTACAAAGTGACAATAGAGCGATAGCTTCTCCATCACCAGAATCAGCACAGATGAACCTATTGTTCAAGAGCCTACTGTTATGACATCTGGTTAAACTGATACCTACTGCAACTCCCATAAACCAGCAGTCTTTTACTTCCAAATCATAGGAAGAGACATTCCCTGCCATGTGTATACCGTTCCCAGTAATAGCTCCAGTACAGTTCGCCAGGTCTCCTAGGAAACGACAATTCTTAATTACATTACCGTATCCACCTCTAGTTGAACCAGCCGCTTGGTAGATTCCAGCTAGTGGGGTCCCAAACCATTGTTGTCCAAATGTGAGGTTCTTCAAAAGGTATCCATCCACTTGTCCACTGTTCTGCCAGTCAATCCCACCGTGGGCACTACCACCACCTAATGTCAAGTTCTGTATACTCCCGTATTGTCCGCTTGATGTAAGTTGGAAGCATGCCACATCCGTTGCTGGATGGATTGCCGGATAAGGCAAATTCGGCTGTGCTAATCCGATGATATGCACCATATTCTTGCTTATCGTAATCGGCCAACTTTCACCTGCTGGTTGCCAGTAATCCAACACATAGATAGTATCGTTTCTGTCTGCCGTACACTGTGCAAGAGCATAGGTAATTGTCAAATATGCAGAGGTAGGAGTATCGCCCAAATTAGCATTACTCCCATTCACACCATCTACAAAGAAGACATTACCAGCTGCTGGGAATTGTACGTTTCGTAAGGCCGTATATACTTCTTCCAAACTCGAAAATTTTACTCCAGCCATTTAATCCACCCCCTATGCGGTTGCTGGCATTATTGACACACCAGCTCTATAGTTTAACCCCCAATGATTCAGGCTCGCGCTAGCATCATAATAAGGGTTATAAGTCAAAATCCCGGTAGGTCCCTTGAAAGACCAGTTATTGTTCATCATATTACCAAAACAGGCTGCTCCAAGCCAAATAGATTCGCCGTCACTTGCAGCATCAGGAACAGTGAACCTGTTCTCTTCTATCACATTATCCTTTGATAAGAGTAGGTTTATCGCTCTCTGGCATCCCTTGAACACATTATCTACAATCTCAGTATCAAAGAATGGTAATGTCACTGAAAGTTGAGCTATCGCATTTCCAGTAATCGCTCCCAAATGAGCACCAGTTCCACCTACAAGGTCACTCAGGAAGGTGCATTTTTCTATCCTGTTTCCATATCCGCCTCTAGTAACTGCACCATCTTGTCTGATTCCGTTCAGTGGAGTTCCAAACCAGGGATGTCCAAAGGTACACTTCCTAATTAAGAACCCATCAACCTGTCCATCCTGTCCCCATTCTATACAACCACCAGAACTTCCTCCACCAATAGTTAGATTCTCAACCGAGCCATACTGTCCAGAAGAGGTCAGATGGAAAGCAGCAGTGTCAGCAGGTGGATGTATCGCAGGATAAGGCAATCCCCTCTGAGCGTTACCTATGATATGTACCTGTTGTTTATTCACGTGAATCGGCCAGGTCTCTCCCGTAGGCTGCCAATAATCTTCGACAAAAATAATGTCATTCTGATTATCGGTACACAGGGAAAGTGCATAGGTAAGTGTCAGTAAAGGAGCAGCTCTAGTTATACCAGCGTTGCTGTTAGAGCCAACTCCGTCAATACCGTTCACCCAGAACACATTACCAGCCTGTGCTAGTAAGTTTCTCAGATATGTTCTAATAGTAACATTCTGAGCATTTATCTGGGTATTTAAGTAATCTCCTAAAACCTCTAATCCCTGAAATGTTTCCTCAGCGGGAGTAGAGATTCGTTTCATCAGTTCCGT
>SDBT01003784.1_pt1 | contig 26020 bp, 17 predicted proteins | sample 2277101 | NCBI WGS metagenome assembly SDBT01 (sample SAMN10404973, study PRJNA504765) | marine sediment metagenome | isolation source: marine sediment core GS10_PC15, 103 cmbsf | place: Arctic Ocean: Southern Knipovich Ridge | collected 2010 | reverse complement strand
ACCCTGAAGGGTAGTGGCACCCCAAAATCTTTCTCCGTGTTCTTTGTGGGCTCCCTGCCTACCTGGCTAGCGCCCGCTGGGCAGGCAGGTGTGTTGAAATCCGTTTCGTGTAATTCGAGTAATTCCCCAACGGGGCAGGCGTGGACTGAAGTAAGTCTCTCAGACGGTCAGCAGCACAAGCACGCCCAGGCCGGTAAAGAGGATCGCCATCGCGATCTTGAGCAGCGCAAGGTGAGCGTGCAGGAACCCGCCCAACCGCTGCGAACCGACGCCGCACCATGCGAGACAGAGTATCAGCACCAGCGGGATGATGAACATCACGTTGTACAGCAGCAGGTAACCGATCGCCGCAGCGCGGAGTTCCGGCTGGCGGGCTACGAACACCAGCGTAGGCCCGTACACCTGCCCAGTGCACAGCGATTCCAGCAGCGAGACCACCACCCCGATAAATACCGCGCCCCAAAACAGTCCGCCGGTATGCAAGCCGATGTGCATCACCTTGTGCGAAAGCGTCTGCAGCCGTCGCGGCAAATGGAGCGTTATCTTGTGGGCGTCGTGAGAGCGAACGTAGCGGACAAAATCGATCGCGCTCCATGTAGCCAGTGCGAAAGCCATGCTCGCCGCTATGTAAGCCAGACCCGTCGATACGCCGCTGGTGACGGAGAAGAACTTGATCGCCTTGAGAAAGCCCAGCCCCAGCAGAAAGTACGTTACGAAAACCGCAAGGGTGAATCCGATGCCGACCATCGCCAGATCGTGGCGACTTTTCTTGAGCACGTTCAGCAGTGAGATCAGGAACACAATCGTCGCAAACGCGCACGGGTTAATACCGTCGGCCAGACCGGCTATCACTATCGCACCGACGCTGAAGCTGTCGAAATATGCCTGAATTTCGGGTGGCAGTTTTTCGTCGTCTACGGGCACCGACTCGCTCTGGACAGCGGTCGTGCGCCCAATCGTCGCAGGCTGTGTATCGGACGGTTTAGACGTCGCAGGTTGGCTGGCCGGTGCAGAGGCTGGCGCAGTTGACGGCTGGGTTGCGGCAGGCGGACGAACGTTATCGGATATCACCTTGTCCAGCCGCCCTTCTATCTGCAGCGGACCGACCATCCACTCACCGACGACGAGCACCTTCGGCAGCGGGCCTTTTTTGGCGCCGAACTGCTTCTCGCACGCCAGCAGATTAGTGATACCGTCCAGCGTATCGCCGTCGAGCCGCTCGATGGCGATTCGACCGCCCCACTTGCTCTCCATCGCATCGATGGTTTTGCCCGCCCGCTTGCACTGCTTGCAGGCCTTGGAATAGAAGTATTTCACCTCCAGCGGCGTGGATGGTTTGCTCGCCGGTGCTGGTTTATTTGCGCAGAGTCCTACCGCCGGCGTGAGAGAAACTATTGCGACGGCCAGCAGGGCAACCGCAATCCAGCGCCAGGCGGGAACCAAACCGCTCAGGCGCGGCGAGATGTATGACGTTTCAATTCTCACTGGACTTTGATGCGGGCGCGAACCACCAGATCCCTTGACGGGGCCTCGGAATCGTTTGTTACCAGCCAGACATGCTGCTCCATCGTCCCCGAATAACCGGCGGCATCGAATATCACCTGGAGCATCGTCGTTTCATTGGGGGCCAGGGTCTCCTTGCCGAGATTGGTCTCAATGCACTTGCAGGTGGCTACGACCTTCTCGATCACAAGCTGCCTGCGCCCCCGGTTTCGCAACTCGACGTAGCTGGTAATCCGAGCGTTATGTGCGATGCTTCCCAGTTCGAGAACTTGCGGGTCGTAGGCCAGTGAAGGCCCCGGCGGTCCAGGACGATGCGCGTCGGACGAATCGATCTTGGGCTTTCCGTCGCCGTTACAGGCGCCCAGTAACGTCACAGCCAGCAGTATGCAGAGACACGTCGATAGCGTTTTCATGATTGCTCCCTGTATAAATTGGCCGCAAATCTTCAACAGGCATGCCCTGGGGCGATAGCGGATGCAGTCAATCCTAGGCCCACAGCGCGTTAAAAGCCGGATGCCGTAAGTCGGTAGCCGCTAGCACCAACCGGATGGCGAATGCGACAGGCGGGAACATTCTTGTTCTTCGTGCGTCTAATTAGCCGATCTATTGAGCATTGAAATTCCATTAGCCATTACCAGAGGATAATTAATATGTTCGAGTCGCTCAGCCGTAGTTGGTCGTTCGCAACAGACAGTTTCAGGATTTTGCGGGACAACAGGCGTCTGCTTATCCTGCCGATATTCTCCTGCATCGCAGCGCTGCTTGTGGCTGGGAGTTTCCTGCTGCCACTGATGGCGACGGGGCAGGCTGACCACTATCTTGCCCTGCTCGACGAAGAGAGCAGCGCTCAGTTGCAGCCGACCGATTATGTCTTGGGATTCGCATTCTACTTCTGCAACTACTTTGTAATCATCTTCTTCAACGCGGCGTTGGTGGCCTGTACGACCCAGACGCTCGACGGCAAGGAGGTATCTCTCAGTTACGGGCTTGGCGTGGCGGCAAGTCGAATCCCGCAGATCGCCGGATGGGCTTTAATCTCGGCAGTTATTGGTCTGCTGCTGCGAATGGCCGAGCGGTCGAACAAGAGGGTCACTGGTTTCATCATGGGAATTCTCGGCATGGCGTGGACGGCGCTGACGTTCTTCGTCCTGCCGTCAATCGTCATCGAAGGCACCGGCCCCATCGAGAGCATCAAGCGATCGGCAGGCACGCTCAAGCAGACGTGGGGAACCGCTCTGATGGGCAATTTCTCGCTGGGCCTGCTGGGCTTCCTGCTGATGCTGCCATTGATACTGCTGGCGTTCGGACTGTTCTACCTGGCCGCCACATCCGGATCGGTCGCGGCGATAGTCATGGCGATTACGGTCGGTGTTGCACTGATCGCGTTGGGAGCTGCCGCCGTCTCGGCTGCGGACGTGATATTCAAGGTCCTGCTGTTTTCCTACGCGACCGGTAAGACCCTGCCGGAGAACATAAACACCAACCCCTACGAACAGGCCTTCACCAGCAAGTCGTAGGACCGGTTGGTCTCTGTCTAAACACAGAAATCACAGAGAAGCATGTAGTCCACGAATTACACCAATTACACGAATACAGAACAGCGTGGGTGTCCCTTTGCTGGGTGCCACGGTCATTAATGACCGTGTTGATTCTCGAATACAGCGCGGTGGGTCTCCCGACCCGCCGCGTCTTTTGTTATGTTCCGCGTGCAGGTATGCACGCCCTACCGCATGTATTTCCGCGTCAGCGCGACGATGAACATCGCCATCAACGCAGCGCCCATAAACGCCTCGGCGGCAGCAAACAGCCGCCATGTGCTATTAGCCACCGGCCGATAGTCGCCATAGCCCAACGTAGTGAACGTCACGGCACTGAAATACAGGCTGTCAGCGAACGTGACCCGTGCAGGGCGCAGTCCTTCAGGAGCTTGTTGTGTGGTTACAGATGGAGGCGTAGCAGTCTGCGTTGCGGGCTGGCTGGCAGCAGGTTGCGTAACCGGCTGGGTTGCTGTGGGCGTCAACGGACCGGGATCAACCATCGCCGATGGCTGGCCGACAATTGATCCGCCCCCTGCCACAACTGCGGACCCATCGCTCGATTCGATGCCACCACCCAAGAAGAAGAATACCGCCCACATGAATATCACCAACAAGCTTGAGAAGAACACCCGCGCCGGCTTTTCACCGTATCCGAACAGGCATCTTGCGAAGATCAACTCAGGGATGCGTTGGAAGTAATAGTTGTTCTCAACCGTCCAGCACTCTTTCTTCCAAGGCCGCCATTCACTCCTCTTCCGCCGACCCGTTTCAACGGCGCATCGCTCGGCATAGTGATAGTCCCCGGCAGCTTCGTAATCCCCACGATTGATCGCCGCCTGCTTGGCTGCTCGATATGGAGTCTCACCCTCCTCTCGCATCAGGAATGGGTACGGTGATTTTCCAATGGCAGACGGTAGAGAGAAGTGTAACTCACCATCTAATCCCATATGAATTGAACGAAAATCCGCTTCTGCATGGAAAACAGCTTCCTCAAAATCACCGTCCCTAAAATCAACTCCAGCGAAACATACTTCTTCATGAAAACTCGTGCCTGAGAAAACGGCGAGATCATGGAACGTAACTTCCCCAAAGAACGCACTTCCCTGAAACTTCGCTCTACTAAACCACCCCCCTGTCCTGAAGACAGTACGATTGAAGTGCGCACCTTTCTTGAAGATGGCATCGGTAAAGGAGACTTCATCCTTAAAGCAAATGTTCTCAAAAATTACATAGCCACTGAAAACGGCGCCAGAGAAGTCAATCCATCCCACTATTTCAATACCATTGAACTCCTGTTCGCCTTGGCATTCGGGGAAGAACCAAGCTTGAAAACCAGTATCCTCGCAACTGATCTTCTCCTTAACGCGCTGCCAAACAATCCTCGCAAGTTCCTCGGTTGATCCATTATTCGGCGAGTGGTAGAGACAGAGTCCATCGGGGGAATCGATCCAGGCGGGTTCTTGGCAGCCTTGGTAGGCGCATTGTTGGCCGGTGGTTTCATACGGTGGTTTGGTTGATTGCGTGTCCGTCATGCGGGTGCCCCTATAACGGCAAAAACACGAAAACCGAAGCACGAAATCCGAAACACCGCTCACTCACGCTCGCGGCTAGTTGAGTTCAATGAGTTCTGTTGAATCTGTGAAATCAGTGTAATCTGTGGACTGCTTGCCGGTTCCGTGTTCCCGGTTCCTGGTTACTGATTACCAATCACCTTGCGGACGTTTTCGGTGGTGACGGGTTTGATGATTCCGCGGTCGGTAATAATGGCTGTGATAAGCTCAGCCGGTGTCACGTCGAACGCGGGCGAGTAGGTTTTGATATTCTCCGGCGCGGTCCGCCTGCCGAACCCGTTGGTGATTTCCTCGCTGCCGCGCTGCTCGATTGGAATCTCCGCCCCGCTTGCCAGGCTCATGTCGAACGTGCTGTAGGGCGCGGCTATGTAGAACGGAATGTTGTGGCGCTTGGCGAGCACGGCAACGCTGTACGTTCCGATCTTATTGGCTGCGTCGCCGTTGGCTGCGATCCGGTCGGCGCCGGTGATGACCATCTGCACCTTGCCCTCGGCCATCACAGCCCCGGCCATGTTGTCGGTAATAACGACCGCGTCTATCCCCGCGTGCTGCAGTTCCCACGCCGTCAGCCTGCTGCCCTGCAACAAGGGTCGCGTCTCGTCGCAGTAGACGGTGAACTGATGCCCGCTGAAGTGGGCCACGTACATGCCCGCCGTCGCGGTTCCGATCCCTGCCGTCGCCAGTGCGCCTGCGTTGCAGTGGGTGAGCACCGCCGAGCATTCGGAAATCAGCGGGGCTGCAAGCTTTCCTATCTCCATGCAGAGGTGCTCGTCCTCGTGGTGGATGGCGATGGCTTCTTCGAGCATTACCTCGCGGATGTCGTCGCAGTTGCTGCTGATCGTCCGTTGGGCGCGTCGCAGCACGCGTTGAACCGCCCACGACAAATTGACCGCCGTCGGACGCGAGCTTTCGAGATACTCAGCCGCCGCCTCCAGACCGATGTAAAAATCGTCACCGTCGGAAATCCACTGACTCGCGACCACCATGGCGTAGCCCCCCGCCACACCCAAAGCCGGAGCGCCGCGGACGACCAGACGCTTGATCGCGTCATGGACGGCCTGGGTGTCCTTGCAATCGAGGTAGGTCTCTTCATTGGGCAGAAGGGTCTGATCGAGAAGTCGCAGATATCCCCTGCGTGCATCACCGATCCAATCGAGAACTTTCACGGGCGGCTGGATTTTAAGTTGGTCGCTGGTCATCTACGAGAAACTAAACAATCTCCACCTGCATAGCAAGTTAGCGCTTTGTGGGGCCTAGAATGTAGTGCGGAATGGATGCCAAACCACCCGCCCTTATCACTCAATATCTGTAACTCGATAATAGTGCTCATTTTGACCGGGCATTTTACCGATATATAATTCTAGTGTAGGCTTTGGTCTCGGCACCGTGCCGGCGACCAGCCCAAAAAGGCCAGGTATCTTATTGCCAGGACACGGTTTCCAAGGAAGGAGCCGACAATGCTGGTGCTGTCAAGACAACGTGACGAAACAATCATGATCGGTGATGACGTCGAGATAACCATCGTCGATATCCGTGGTGAGAAGGTTCGCCTGGGCATAAATGCCCCCGCGCACGTTCCGGTTCATCGCAAGGAAGTCTACGATGCTATCAAACGCGAGCAGGCCGCCGGCGGTTCGGGCAAAGTCGAATCGCTCGCAAACAAGAATAAACACCACCACAAAGAGTAACACCCGCGAACCACGCATCGTTTCGAGACATCGCATTAATAGCAAAGCCCACAGATAGCTATCCCGAAGGGACAAGTCTGTGGGCTTTTTTGTATTTTTTTATCGCTGCGGATCACGTACTGGACATGGCGATCTCGAGGCTCGGTAAGCCCGCAACTTCCGCCAGCGCTTCGACACAGGCACGATCGTAGCCAGCCGGTGAGCATCGCTCCAGTTCCTTCATGGCTGCATAGGCGTTTATCGCACCGCGGTGAGGGCGATCGTGTGTCATCGCGTCGTAGGTGTCGGCGACGGCAACTATCCTCGCTTCGATCGGAATATCGTCTCCGGCGAGTCCGTTGGGGTATCCCGTTCCGTTCATTCGTTCGTGGTGATATCGGACGGCGTCCAGGACGCTCTCAAGCGACTTGAGCGGTTTGAGTATCTCGTAGCTGGCAACCGGATGCTTCTTGACCGTGCGGAATCCGTCGACGCTCATCTTGTTGCGCTGCTCGAGGATGCTGGCGGGGATGGCGAGCATGCCCAGGTCGTGAAGCCGCCCGGCTGTATTGAGTTTGGAGCAGATATCCTCCGCCAAGCCGAGTTTTCGGGCGATTTTCTCGCTCAGGGCAGCTACGCGATCGGAGTGACCCTCCGTGTACTTGTCGCGTGCCTCGACAAACCGCACGATCCGCCAGAGCACTTGGATATAATGCTCTTCGGCTTCGCTGGCCGCCTCGGCTGTGGATTGCGACTCGGCCGTGATATGACTGGTCGTGCGATAAACCTGCAACAGCATCAATCCGCCTATGGCGAAGATGCCGGCAGCCGATACCACAGTCACCGCCTCCCAACCGACGAAAGACATCGCCAGCGCCGCGGCGCCCATCGCCACTACCGCCAGCACGACCGGACGCAGCACGGTCCATGTATCTAGAGATATTCCAAGACGTTTAAGGGGCAAGTTCATAATCTCCAATGGTGCACTAATTACAGCTTCCATCGGGACAATAGGATACAGGCGTCAGCAGCGGCGCTGGGTTTTTCGCCCTTTTCTTGAGATTCTGCTGAAAACTCGCAGCCGATCCGGCCTAATAGCGGCCGTAAGTTCTTGCAGTTTCAATCATTGCATACAAATCCCCATCAGGAGTGTCTCGGCCGCACTGATCGCCGGTCGAGAGTATGAATCGCCCGCCCGCAGCAGCGTCAAAAGAAACAGCCGCCCCGGTTCTCACCGGGACGGCCGCTAATAGTCTATTCTAGAGCGATTAACATTTGCCCTGCTAGTTGCTCGTGGTGAGGATGAGCGACTTGATTTCCTGGCTGGGCAGGTCCATCGCACCGAGGGCCTGGGCTGCGGAGTTGAGCAGATCGCTCGAACCTTCGCCCTTGACCACGGCGAGTACTGCCTGTGACAGTTCCTCGGTCAGGTGCATTCCGAATCGCCTCAGCGATGCCGAGAGATCGTTGAACGCCGCTACGCGTACATCTTCCGGTGCGGTGGTAGAAAGCGCCAGAGCGGCGATAGCACGCTGCGCATCGGGAGTCTGGGTAACCGAGAGCGCTTTGGAAGCCGCCAGACGAACCGGACGTCTGCAAGCGCCCAAGGCTGCCGCAAGTGCGCCCTGGGCACGCTTGATATCATAAACCGCGTTGCCCGTCGTGCCGAGATGCTCGATGGCATTGGCGGCCCGGACGGTCCACATCGCGGCGGCTTGGCCGGTCATCTCCGATCCGGCGGTAAGCTTCCTGGCCTCTGCCAGTGACGCTCTCAACATATCGGCGGTCGCGAGTTCGCCCTGGTCGATATCGATTTTGAGTTGCACCGATGAATCGTCTCGCTTGATCAGCGTCGCCACTCGCTCGGTATCGCTCACAATGATCGCCGGCAAGGTTGCAAACACCGGGTCTGTGCGGAAACGCGCCACAATCGCCGACGGATTGGGCTTGGCCGAGAGAATCGCCACGTCCACACCGGCCGACTGGCGGGCAGCTCTGATCGCCTCATCCAGATCGACGTTATCAATAATGTCGTATCCCAAATCGCGCATCGCGTCCTTGACGGCATTGCGCTGGCGCTCGTCCTGGATAATCACCAGGGCGGTCTGTCTGCCGGTCTGGCGGAGGGCTTCGATAAGCTGCGTGATGACGAGCTCGTCGCCCAGGAATCGCTTTGTCGGAAGCGCGTTGGCCAGCGATACCGCAGCCAGGAAACGCACGTGCCTGTCAGGATAACCCAACGCTTCGACCAGGGGCTGAGCGCCGCCGGAGACAGGCTCGATAAGATTCCTCGCCCCTGCGGTCTTTGAAAGTGCCTCGATAGCACCGATGGCGACGGGTGAGTTGTGATCCTTCAGGGCCCTTGCCAGTACGTCCTGCAGATAGCGGGCGCTGCTGGCCAGTGCGAAGTAAGCCACCGTCGGAGTATTCTCGCCGTAGGTAACGTCGGTCTGACCCTCGGGCAGATGCGCCAAACGGTTGAGATTCGCGCCCACCCACAACGATACCGCCGGGTAGAACGTCGGATCGTGCTGCAACGCCAGCCTTGCCATCCGCATCGCGTAGATGTCGCAAAAGATTGCCTTGGGCACGGCCTTATAAGCCAGCCCAGCGCCTTTTTTCCAGTACCAGACATTGGCCATTTCGTCGGCAGCTGCGGGCTGTATCGACTCACGACAATAGTAATAGCTCAATGACTGATCGTAGAAGATCGCGGCGGTGGACTTGGCTTGCGCCGCAGTGCCGCTACAGGCTATCAGCGCCCGGGTTGCCGCCTTGCGCGGGCCGGGCAGAAGGTTCTCTCTTGCGAGAAGCTCCTTCAGGCGTCCGGCTGCGTGCGGATATCCGATCTCGCCGAGCGCCTTGGCGATCTCTTCCTGCAGAGCGGGGTTGTTGGTCTGCAGCGCCGCACTGAGCGGGCGGACGGCGTCCTTGCCAAGACGCGGAAGGACGCGGCTGATTTTCTCGCGGAGCGTCATGGGTGTTGTGGGCTCGGCGAGCTTCTGTATCAACTGGGGCAGAGCGTACTCACCGGACTTTTCCAGGGCGCGGGCGGCAATTTCATAACCGCGGAACGTTCCACCGAGCATCTTAATGGCGTTGTCAATTTGTTTGGGGTCCTTTCGCACGGCGACAAAACCTGTGTCGATCATCTTCTGGAGATCGTCGACAAGCTGCTTCATGCCCTTGAGATTGGAACCACGCTTGAGTACCGCAACTGCATCGGGCGTATCGGCCCAGAGCAGATACACTTGTTCCGGTGCAGCGCCGGATTCGAGAATAGCCTTGGCAGTGCTGGGGGCCAGAAGCGGATGGGCGATCTTGATGTAGTGCATCAGATCTTCCCAGAGCGGCTTGATATCGGGGCCTTCATCTTCCTTCGCGACTGGAGCAGCCTTTATCGGAGTAGCGGACGGAGCCGACGGGGCGCTACGCCGCGGCCTCATTCTGACCGTTGGTTCGCCGGACTTCATCGTCGGCATGCCGAAAGAACCGCCCGAATCGGCGGGGGCTGCCTTGCGAATCTCGGCCATTTCCGTAGCGGTCTTGGTCTTGGTGTCTACGGTTGTGCCTCTAAAACCGTCGGCTTGTGTCACCATTTTGGTTGCCGTCACCGTGACGCTTCCGTCGGCGTTGGTGACCACCTCTTTCCTGACCTTTGTGGTCACTCCGCCGGATTGGGAAGTCATCATTGTTGGCCGCTCCTGGAGGAAATCCGAGTCGACAATGCCCTCCTGAGCCTCCATCTCGGCGTCGCTTGGGAAGCCGTCGTCGTGCTGGGCCAAGGCGGGCAAGCTGAGGGCGAACGTTATCGTCAGGAAAGCTACTGCGACGTTGCGTAGTGTGTTGACTGTCATACTGTCTCCCACGTCACTATCGTATTGGAATGTACTTCGTAACTGCTTACCGAGGCTAGTCCCGCGCAGGTGTGGCGGGCCGGATTCCTCGGACCATAGACACCGACTTGCGCGGTCTCCGATTGCGATTATAGATAGCCCCCACCCAGTGTCAATAGAATACACACGGGCGCCGATGGGGTTATTCCCGCGGTGCGGGGAACTTCGGGGCGCTGCCCTGGAGGATCGCAACTATGTCGTAAACGACGTGGCTCATCCGCTCCATGGCCTCTGGAACGCGAGCGGCTGCGTGCGGGGTAAGAATCACGTTTTCGCCCAGTCCGAACATCGGATAATCCTCCGGCATCGGTTCGGGATCGTGGCAATCGATAGCCGCCGCCGATACCTGCCCGCTGCGGATTGCAGCCGCGAGGTCGGTATAGTCCACGCACTGACCGCGAGCGGCGTTTATGAACTGCATGCCGCCCTTGAACTGCGCTATCGAATCGGCGTTGATGAACTTCGCGGTAACGTCCGTCAGCGGAACGTGGATGGTGATGATATCGCTCTGTGCATAGAGCGTTGGCTTGTCCACCGCCTCGGCCTGGTAATCGAGATCGATATCGAGAATATCGTTGTAGAGCACCTTCATGCCCAGCGCCGCAGCCGCCCTGCCCACGCGGCTGCCTATGCGTCCGCAGCCGATAATGCCAAGCGTCGCCGACGAGAGGAACCGTCCGAAAGTCTGCTTGCGTATCTCGTGGAATTCCTCAGGCGATACGTATCGGTCGAGCGGCCAGAACCGCCGGTTCATTTCGATGATCATGCGAATCGTGTAATCGACGACGGCCAGGGTGTTGGCTTCGGGTGTGTGGACCACTTCGATACCGCGTGCGCGGCATGCCGGAACGTCGATATTCTCCAGGGCGACACCCGCCCGTCCGACGACCTTGAGCTTCGGCGCGGCGTCCAGCAGTTCGTCATTCACCTGCGTGTACGTTCGTACGATGAGCGCGTCGGCGTCGGCGACGACGTTGATCGCCTCATCGGCCGTCGTGCGCATGATATCGACGTGCGGACGGAGGTACTCAATCGCCGCATCGGAAAGTGTTTCGGAGACGACTACCAGCGGTTTGCCTGTGGACATTCTTTGGGTTTCCAGGGGATAGAGTAATACTGGTAGCGGCCGACCGGGTGCCACACCTTTTATTCTTGTATCTTGGCCGGATGCCACCACCCTTTAGGGTGGTGATCGCTCACGATAGCGCAACAAACACTCGCAGGTCAGCACTACCATGAAGGGTAGTGGCACCCACAAACAAAAGGCTACTGAAGGATGTTACCGTCGTCGGAAGGCTGATTCAATCGCCGGGTTATCTTCGTCCAAATGCCCGCAGAGCCCAGCCGCCTGGATAGTTTGAGAATCTGCGGATTGGCAGGCTCGGTCGCCAACGCCTTGGAAGCATATCGCCTTGCACGCGGCAACTGGCCTTTGTGCATGTGGGCCAGCGCGAGGTTGTACAGCGCCAGCGAATAGTCCGGTTTGAGCTTCAGCGCCCTGCGGCAGTGGCGTATCCCCTCGTCGACCTGCTTGAGCATGAAGCAACTGACGGCGAGGTTGTGGGCTATCTGCGCATCGGACGGTTTGAGTTTGATCAGCCTGCGGAGGACTTCGTTTGCCAGTTCGAGACAATCGGCCTCGATAAGCATCTGGGCGGTTTCCTGCAGCAGACCGGTGTCGTCGCCGCAATTGGCAAGCTCTTTGATGAGGTGGCCAGCGGCTGTCGATTTGTCGCCCGCCCGAAGCAGCAGATGCCCAAGACGTGCGTGGGCACCGGGGTAGGTGGGCTTAATCTTCAGCACCAGCGAGAACTGCTGCCGGGCCGTCTCGAACTGCTCGCGCTTGATCGCCACTTCGCCCAGTCCGAAATGAGCTGCGGGGCTTTCGGGCTGTTCGGCGAGAACCTGCCTGAACTTCCGGGCCGCCGATGCCAACCTGTCCAACTCGATAAGCAATTCGCCCAGGTCCAGCATTACGTCCAGGTCGCCGGGCTCGATTTTCAACTCGGCTTCGTAGTGCGCCCTGGCCCTTTTCAACTCGCCTTTGGCCCAGTAGGCTTCGGCGAGGCAGGCGTGGGCTTGGGGATATTTCGGGTCGATCGCCAGAGCCTGTTTCCAGCAGTCGATCGCCGCAGCGTAATCGCCGCGCGAGTAGAGACTGCCCGCGATATTGTAATAGCAGACCGGGCAGCGGTCCTTGAACAGCCGGGCCAGGTAGAACATGAGTTCGGCCTGATCGTGATCGCCCATCTCGCAATAGGTGACGATCCGGTTGCAATAGCTCGGCTCGTACGTCGGGTCGATTCGCTCGATCTTCTCGAAGCAATCGATCGCCTCAGCGTACCTGCCCATTCGCGTCAGGTTGATGCCCAGACAGCAGAGCGTCTCTCTATCGGCAGGGTCCAGATGCAGCGCCGAGCGATATGCCTTGGCGGCCCTGGTGAAATCGTCCATCGCTTCCATCGTCAGGCCGAGATTGAAATACCACGTCGGATTCTGCGGACTTATCTCGATCGCAGCGCGCAGTTCAGCAGCGGCTTCTGCAAGCCGTCCCTGATCGTAAAGCTTATGCGCGCGTTCGGCGCGTTTTTCTGCGTCTATCCATCCTGACATAGGGTTAATCCAGCGGTTTGGGAGCGATTGAAGATATCGTTACTTCCTGTGTAACCGAATCTGTCTGTACGCATAGCGGTAGCCTTTCCGTGGCCGACAATGCTACTATACCAAGTCTAAGGGCGAATCCCAAATTCGACAAGACACATTTCACCTTAGCAATTCAAAAAACCGAAGGTTCCCAAGCCTGTCAAAACAGAAATAGTCCACGAATTACACGAATGACTCAAATTTCAACAGCAACAGCCAAGGCAACAGAAACTGCATTTCACGAATTAACGCCAAAAACGGCAACAGCATTTGCTACAAAACCGAAGGTCTGCGAAGCAAAACCGAAGGCTTTCCGGCGGATATTCCTCCGCGGCGGGCGGGCAACATGATATCAAGAAGTATCTTAACTACGCCGCCTCGCCGGTGTATATTGGGGGGACAGTGGCATACCAAAGAGAATATCTTGAACTGGACGACGCTCGCCTGCTCAAAGAATGCGAGATACATATATATAAGGCGTCTGGACCGGGCGGGCAGCATCGCAACAAGGTTTCGTCGGCTGTCAGGCTGGCGCACAAGGCAACGGGCGTTACGGCACAGGCCAACGAGTCGCGATCGCAGCACAATAACAAGCGCAAGGCGCTCAGCCGTCTGAGAATGAAAATCGCATGCACTCACCGCTGCGAGTTGGATTCGCTCGATGCGCCCCTGCCGGAAATCGTCAGCGAATGCATGTTCGTTCGGCGCGGCAAGGGTCCAAACGCGGGCAAGACGCGGCTGGAAGTCGGTCGGAAAGATCACCGCTTCTGGCTGGTGGCTGCGTTCCTGCTGGACGTGCTCGATGCGCATGAGGGCAAGCTTTCGGACGCGACCGCCCACATCGGAATATCCACGGGCAACATGGTATCCCTGCTGAAGACCGACCGCCACCTTCTGACCGCCGCCCAGTACCTGCGCAAAGCCCACGACCTCAAACCACTCACCTAACCCATTTTTCGGAACAGGGAACAGGGAACAGGGGACAGGGATTGCGGAATTCGGATTGCGGATTCAAAGGAAAACGGGAACTCACCTGCAACGGCCTACTCACTTCAGTGATGTAGGGCAGTACTCATCGATTGCCACTTGACTCACCGCCAGCCTAGCCTTAGTCTGCCCTTCGCGGTCGGGGCCGCGGATTCATTTGTCCATATCGCGGGTAGATGCTATTGTCGCTGGCTAAACGGGCACTAATAGGTGCCTGCCCTTGATTGTTCCTATGGCGAAAGGCACTTGATATGCAGTTAATCAAATCTGTAACCGTGGATCATTTTCGTTCAATCCAAGCTTCGCAAACAATGAAGTTGGATGATTTTACTGCCATCGCAGGGTTGAACAATTCGGGGAAATCCAATCTGTTACGGGCTCTGCACCTCTTCTTTACTGGCAACGTTGAACCCTCAACTAGTTTCAGCTTCAAAACGGATTATAACCGGCATGATTTGAGAAGCAAAAAGAAGAAGAAGGATATTCGTGTCACCGTTGAATTTGATTTGCCTAAACAGTTTAAATTTCGAAAACGGCTTGAAGCTGTTGAGGAATTGGTGGGGAGACAGTTTCGAGTGACGAAAGCCTGGTCTGGGGCTGTTGTGACACCAAAATACTATCTAGAAGACAAGGAACTATCCTTTAATGACAAGGCGAAGATTGATCAGTTTCTGGCTTTGATAAACTTCCGTTATATCCCAAATCGTGTTTTACCATTGGAAATTATACGCAACGAGCATTCTGCTCTGCGCGACGCAATTGTGCGGCGATTAAGGCGTCGTCTTGGCAAGCAGGACGAGCTGTTTTCAAAACTAAGACAAACGTCCGAGATGCTTGTTGAGGGGATAGAACAAGATCTAATAGACATTGCAAATGTGGATGGCGTTAGATTGGACATGCCAACTTCCTGGAAGGATTTTGTTTTCTCTTTTGGATATAAACTGGCATCTGGTGAGATAGAGATTGATGATTCTGCCCAAGGGTCCGGGATCCAGAGCCTGCTTATGCTTCAAACATTAGCGCTCATTGACAAAGATTATTATCAGCAATTTGGATGGAGGCAGGCGTCACTTTGGGCCATCGAAGAACCTGAGTCGTCTATGCATACGTCTCTCGAAGCACAAGTTGCCGCCTTTCTTGCGAAACTTGCAACAGAACCCAAGGGGCGGTTGCAGATTGTTGGGACGACCCACTCCGACCTTATGCTCCAAGCAGCCGATTCCATTGTTATGGTTCGCATGGAAAAGGGACGCACAAAGTGTACACCAGTAGACAAACGAACAGGTTTAACTCAGGCAGCAAGGGTGGGGGTGTCACGGTTTACGCATCCTCTCCTAGCAGCCCCACTTTGCCCCTTAGTGCTCGTTGAAGGAAAATATGACCACGCTTTTCTGGAGCAAGCCTTTCGACTTCTTGCGCCTTCTCATGATATTCGTGTTTCGTACCTTGAAGAATTGGACAATACCGACGGAGCAACAGGTGGAGATAAGGCTCTTCAGAAGTATCTCAAGTCACACCAGCAACTATTACCCATACGAACGGCTGAAGCTCCGATCTTTGTTCTCTTGGATTGGGATTCAGACAAAAGTGTGAAGGAGTTTGAAAAGTACTGCAAAGATCGTACGCGATACCAAGTATTCTCTTGGCCCAGAAAGGCTTTTAATCCCAATTTGAATGACAACTTCAAAGGGATCGAACGACACATGACGGATCGGATTATTGAAGAGGCCAATTCAAAGTGCGTTGTTCTCGGGAAAACAAAGAAACTCGAATGGACGGTTTCTCCCAGTGACTATAAGACTAAATTTAAGCCTGCCGTATTCGAGGTCGTCAAGGCAGGAATCACGGCTAATGATCTCTTGCATGTGAAGGATTTTGTTACGGAACTAATTCAAGAGTTAATAGGGTAACAAGAGGGGGGAGATATTGGGTTTCATTTGGGACGGTTACCCTTTTTGAAGCAGCCCGAAAGGCTGAGAGATTTCAGCCCGGGGCAACGCCCCGGGTTAACGGATACGATATCAGCCGAGCCCTGAAAGGGCGAAACAATGCCGAACCTAATCCGAGGGCGGCGTGGATCAGTTTGTCGCGCCCTTTCAGGGCTTGTTGAATGTGAAGCAGAATCGGTACCCAGGGCTGTGCCCTGGGCTGAGTTGTTAAGAGCCCTTCAGGCTCGCAAAAGCATGGGTCTCAGAATAGTCGGTTGGCGAGGTCGCGGCAAGCACGGCCATAAATGGCCGTGGCACCCAGCAAAGGGGCACCCTCGCCGTCTTGGGGCAACTGCTCCGATGGCACAAAATCAAACTTGCACACGGCACTTAACACTATCGATACTATCGTTTTACTTGACAAAAACGCCCTTTTCCTCGATAATGATAGTGGCCTTGTGGTGGGAGGCTTGGGGGCGGGTCGCAGGGAGTGACCCCATCTACGGAGTATTTCTGCACACACACACGCACTTGCTTGAGGAGCGTACTTTCTCGCAAGCCAGGTATAGAGCAGTAACGCGCCCCACCGCAACGGATTGGCCCAGCCAGGAGTTGAAACACATGAAATCACGCGCATCTGTTTTAATGTTGACGGTACTTGTGGCTTTTTCGGCAGCGCTGACCGCACAGGCAGCTTCTTTCACGGATCGGGAGAACATTCAAGACGGCGGAATGCGCATCAGTAACAGCGAGCAGCACGATACGGAGTGGGTCCCCACGACTGCCGCGGCGACCGGATCGTATTATACTCTCTCGCAGTTTGATATCTCGGACGTTACCGCCACAGTTGACGCTGCGACGTTGGATTTGTGGCTCAGAGACGCCGCCAACACTGGAGCAACTCGCAACATCTCCGTCTACCTGCTCGACAAGGACGATGAAGACTGGATCGAAGCCCAGGCAACCGGTCTGCAGAAGTCGACCGCAGCGGGCATGTGGGCGGGCGGAAGTCGGCCCTATGACGCAGGCGGTGCGTCTGTTGTCGGCGAGTGGACGCCATCCTCGGCTGGTGTTCGCGAGTCGTTGCAGATCGATGTCACGGACCTGGTCCAGCAGATGATCGATGACGGACGTTTGTACGGTACGTTCTACATCACCGACCCGGACATGCCCGACTGGCAAAGCCAGACAACCATGGGCCAGAAGGAAGTTCAGTGGGAACGCGGCGGAGGCGCAAGTGACTATGCGACCCAGCTGCTTTCGGTCACCAGCAGCGGCGCATCAAGATACAGCCTTACGGTCATCAGCGGAACGACATCGAGACTCGTCAATCCGACCGGTTCGGTGGTGAACATCGATGCCAACGCCCCCCCGCAGTACTACTCCTTCGATGCATGGGCTGGGGATGTGACCGGTATTACCGATCTCAACGCCGCAAGCACCACGATGACCACCCAGGCCACCGAGGCCACGATTACCGCTACCTATGCTCCCACGACGTTCAGCCTGACGGTCGATGGCGGCTCGGGCGGCGGAGTGTATGACGCCCTGTCGATCGTGCCGATCTCGGCAGCGACACCGGCAACGGGTGACATATTCTACCTCTGGCTCGGAGATACCGACGACGTGGCGGAGACAGCTGATTCCAATACCACCATCACCATGTATGGCGATGCGACCGTTACGGCTACCTATCGCCCCGGCCCGATTGAGGGCGACCTGAACGGCGACGGGCTGTGCGATATTATCGATCTGAACATGGTCCTGATCGACTGGAGTAAGAGCGGCGGTTTCGCCGATGCCCGCTCCGACGTCAACGGCGATGGTACCGTGGACATCGTTGACCTGAACACGGTCCTGATCGACTGGAGCAAGAGGGCCTCGTTCTTCCTGACTGTAATCAGCGGCAGCGGTAGCGGGCTCCACCAGGCGGGTGAGCCTGTGGACATCTCAGCCGATGCGCCTCCGACCGAAATAGCGTTCAACGCGTGGGTTGGCGATGTCGCGACCGTTGCGAATGTCGCCCAGTCTAACACAAACATGACCTTGACGGCGGATGCAACAATTACGGCGACTTACGCGACTACATACTACACGCTCACCGTGAACAGCGGCTCGGGCGACGGCAGCTACACGCTTGGCTACGTCGCGAGTATCTCCGCAGATTCACCGCCCCCCGGCGAGCAGTTCAACGCATGGGTGGGAGACACTGCGGGCATCGCCAGCGCGCTTTCGTCGAGCACGACCATCACAATACAACCCTCTGATGCGACCATCACCGCTACGTACGTCTCCACCGGCGTTGGCGCCTACACGATAAGCGTCGTCGGTGGTTCGGGCAGCGGATCGTACGACCTGGGCGATACCGTGTATATCACAGCCGCAGGCGGATCGCCTGACGCGAACGAACTGTTCACGTGGACGGGCAATGTCGGTGCCCTGGCGGCTGGGGATGTAACGAACTGGGACACCAGTTTCGTCATCACTTCGGCCTGGCCCGCAGGTTACTACAATCCGTGGACAATCACCGCTAATTACATAGCGAATGACACGCCCGGAATTAAGACGGATTATGGCGTATACCCCGAACCGCCACTGCCCATCCAACCTGCTGCCGGTGGTAAGTACATCGATCCGACATTCGGCACGGAGATCATGCGCGTGACGGATCAATTCGACGGAAGCGATTGTCACAGTGTCGAGTTCAGCACGTGGCAGGCGTTCAATGCAGATACGACGATGTTCTATGTAATGCTTGACGGCACTGCGACGCTTTACGATTTGAACAAGACCGCCTTCACCATAAGTAACAAGCGAAACCTGTTTCAGTCCAGTTCGCCCGACGGCGCACTGCGAGTCTGGGATCTTAACTGGGACAACGACGATCCCAATTATATCTACGGCCATATCGGCCTGAATATCTACAGGTATGACGTGGTTGCAAACAGCTATGCGTTGATAGTGGATCTTGCCTCCAAGCTGGGCTCCCTGTCGGGCGCGGCCCACATTACCTACTTGAACATGGACGACTACAACGACCGATTCACGTTCATGGTACATGACAGTGCTTGGAACAAGATCGGCTCGGCCGTCTACGACAGAAGCCTGGACCAGGTTATCTTCCAACTCGCTTCGAACCCGCACGCTCCGAACTTGGACAAGTCCGGAAGCTGGTGGTCGCTTACCGAAGAAGGCGAACCGGGCGGAATCGCATTGACGGTCGTGGAAATGGCCAACCTCTCCAACGTGCAGGACCTGACCAAGGGCTCTCCCGATTACGCGCCAGGCCATTGCGACTGGGGCTGGGAGACCGTCTACGGAGCCGGAGGCACGAATCAGATAACCAAGAGAAATCTGGCGACTCCGCATAGCTGGAGTTCGATCTTCTCATGGAGCGATTGGAGCCAGGCTTACCACATATCCAACCGCGATAATAATGATGACTGGATTGTCGTCAGTGCTTATGGCGCCACGATACCGTACAAGTACACCGATACTCGCAAGTTCAAAGATGAGATATTCCAGGTCAAGACCGACGGCAGCGGAGACGTGCGTCGCCTGGCCCATCACCGAACACTCAACCCCGAGGGCAATGTGAGTCATCATTACTACGACTTCCCGCTGGCGAGCATCAGCCCGGACGGACAGTTCATCATCTACAACAGCAACTGGGAGAATACAAAAGGCCACGCCCAGCGCGATGCGTACATCGTGAAGATACCTATCGCACCGTAGGATATACGCGAACGACAAGAAGTCTCATACTCACCTGTCATACCCCTTCGAAATCGGGACTTTCCGAGGCGCCACATGCCACTGCGCCCTTGACCGAAGCTATCGGGTTCTAATACAATATATTCGCAGTAAAGACTTATGGGCTGCGAGCTTTTCGCGCCCGTGCTTCACAAGCATGCCGGTGCATTGACATACCGATTGGCGCCGGCGGCAACGCCCACGCCGATGTGCGACACGCTTGCTCATTACCGGAAGAACCAGCGTTGAATGGGCAATGAACTCAGTGAACCAAACTGGGCTTGCCCTCCGACTTGTCCGGCGTAGCTCGCAGAGCGAAGCCGGAAGCTTCAGCGACTGAGGAAACCCGGACTCGCCCTGAGTTAAGGCTGACGATATTAAATTTGAAGGCAGGTTATGGCAAAGAAACAGAGACGTAAGATCGGCCAGATTTTAGTGGAATGGGGTGTCGTAGCGCCCGCCGGTATCGAAGAAGCTCTCGAACACGCCCAGCGCGAGCACATGCGCATCGGACAGGCGCTGATCGCTCTGGGGTTGGCCGACGAGGAAGACGTAACCAAGGCACTCGCCCGCCAGTACGACATGGAATACATCGACCTCGATCAGAACGTCGCTCTCCCGACCGAGATGCACCTGATTCCCGAGGATCTTATCAAGAAGCACCTGGTCCTTCCGCTGGGCAGAGAAGACGGCAAACTGAAAGTCGTCATCACCGACCCGCTCGATCTCGAAACGCTTGATATGCTCCAGTTTCGCCTTAATACGGAGCTGGAAACGTGCCTTGCCTCGCGAACGAAGATGAGAACGTTCATTGAAGAGTTCGTTCGCAGCGACGTCAGTATCGACGAAGCCGTCCAGCAGATCGAGGCCAACGTCGGCGATCAATTGGCTCTCGATTCCGTCGGAAAACAGGCCGAAGAGGAAGAAGACGACTCGGCCCCGATCATCCGCCTTGTGACGATGATCATCACCGAAGCCTGCAACATGCGGGCCAGCGATATTCACATTGAACCAATGAACAACCGCGTTCGCGTGCGATATCGCGTCGACGGCGTCTGCATAGATCGCGATAATATCCCCAAGCGAATGCAGGGCGCGGTTATTAACCGCCTCAAGATCATGTCCGGTATCGACCTTGCCGAAAAACGCACCCCGCAGGACGGAAGAATCAAAATGCGCGTCGGAACCGGAAATGTCGATTTCCGCGTATCGTCTCTGCCGGCCTACCACGGCGAAAGCATCGTACTGCGTATTCTTCGGCGCGAAAGCGTCCAGGTCGACATTACCACGCTCGGATTCGAACAGGATGATAACGAACGTTTCCAACGCATCATCCGAAACCCGACGGGGATATTCCTGGTAACCGGACCCACCGGTTCTGGTAAAACCACTACCCTTTACGCTGCAATCAATGAACTCAACCGCCCCGACCGCAAAATCATCACCGCCGAAGACCCGGTTGAGTATAACTTCACCGGCGTAAACCAGGTTCAAGTGAATGAAACGATCGGTTTGACCTTTGCCAAGATCCTTCGAGCCATGCTCAGGCAGGCACCAAACATCATCCTGGTCGGCGAAATTCGTGACTTGGAGGTCGCAGAAGTGGCTATTCAGGCCGCTTTAACTGGACACCTGGTTTTCAGTACACTCCATACTAACGATGCGCCCTCTGCAATAACGCGTCTTGAGGACATGGGAGTCAAGCCCTTCCTGGTAGCCAGTAGTGTCCAGGCAGTGATGGCCCAAAGACTCGTTCGCGTCATCTGCCGCGACTGCAAGCAGGAAGACCCGGCACCCGAGCTTCGCACATTGCGGTTGCTCGGGTTCCCCGAGGAGCAGATCAAGAATGGAACCTTCTACAAAGGCACTGGTTGCAGCTCCTGCAGCGGCTCTGGATATCACGGCCGACAGGGCATCTTTGAACTGATGGAGATGGACAGCGCAATCAGGGAACTTGCCTTCAATCATGCACCCTTGAATGAGATCCGCCAGGCTGCACAAGCGGGCGGAATGAAAAATCTGCTTGAGGACGGACGAACAAAGATTCTCAACGGCATTACTACCCCCGAGGAGCTTGTACGAACAACCCAGGCAGCCGAATTCGCTGAAAACTCGTGATTTCGATTCTGGAGCTTAAACCCTGCCTTAACTTTGGGTTGAGTCTGGTGGTCGGTTTTTTGCCTGCCAGGCGCCCTTGCCCTCGCCGGAGCAAATACGAATAATTCGCACTAGAGAGGACGCACCCATGGCTACGATTCACATTGACAGGCTGTTGGAGACGTGCATCAAACGTAATGCCAGTGACTTGCATCTCCATGTCGGTCGACCGCCCACGCTGAGGCTTCGCGGCCGCCTTCGCCCCCTGGAGACCAAGATCCTGGAGCCAGAGGACACCGTCGCCCTCATGAAAGCGATCACTCCCGAGCGTGCCCAGCAGGAACTCCAGGAGCAAGGCGGTACTGACTTCGGTTTCGAATTCGGTCCTGCGGGCCGTTTCAGAACGTCTGTCTTCCAGCAGAAGGGAACCATCGGGCTAACGCTGCGTCTGATCCCTTCGAAGCTCCTGAGTTTCGACGACATCGGCCTGCCCGCAATCACCAAGGCACTGTGCCGCCGTCCGAGGGGCATGTTCCTGGTAACCGGGCCTACCGGTTCGGGCAAGACCACTACCCTCGCGACGATGGTTGACTACGTCAATAATAATTTCGACAAGCACATCGTCACCGTGGAAGACCCGATTGAATACTATCACCAGCACCAGAAATCGATCATCACCCAGCGAGAGGTAGGCGTCGACGTTCCCAGTTTCTCCGAAGCCCTTCGCCGCGTGCTCCGTATGGACCCGGACGTGATTCTCGTAGGCGAGCTTCGCGACCTTGAGACCATCGAAGCCGCTCTGCGAGCTGCCGAAACCGGCCACCTTGTGTTCGGAACGCTTCACACCACGTCCGCCCACGGTACCATCACTCGTATCGTGGACCAGTTCCCCGTCGACCAGCAGGAGCAGATTCGCGTTCAGTTGTCCGAATCGCTGATCGCCGTGCTCTCCCAGGCACTCATCCCGCGAATCGACGTCAAGGGAATGGTTGCCGCCTTTGAGTTCATGGTTATTACCAGCGCTATTTCGAACCTCATCCGCGAAAACAAAACGTTCCGCATCCCTTCGAGTATCCAGACCGGAAAGAAACTTGGCATGCAGATGCTCGACGACCACCTGTTCTCTCTGTTCGCCGAGGGCATAATATCCGAAGAGCACACCATCGACCGCAGCGCCAATCCGGGAGCGATGACGGACAAGCTCGAAGACTACAAGGCAGGTAAAATCGACGCGCCCAGCGACGGCGAGGAAGTCACCGAGTTGAGGAAATAATCGATGCCTCCAACCCAGAAAAAGCTAAACATCGCAGATCTTCAGGGCCGTCGCCTCGGGCGCGTTCTGGTCAAGATGGGCAAGGTGACTCGAGGACAGGTTCACCAGGCTCTCGCCGTCCAGAAGGAAAAGGGCGGAGTTATCGGCCAGATACTTATCGACCTCGGTTATATCGATGAGAAGACCCGCTCGCTCGCTCTTGCGTTCCAGGCGGGCATGGAGTTTGTCGATCTTTCTTCGATGGACATCCCCGACGACGTCGTCAAGCGCATCCCCGCCCAGATGGCCAACGCTTACAAGATTGTCCCGATCGGCTACACAGAGAAAGGCAACGAACTCACCGTAGCGCTTGCATCGCCGGACAACTTCCGCGCCACCGACAATCTCCAGACCCTTATGGGCTTCCGCGTGACAGCCAAAATCGCCGATCAGGACGCTCTCGATTCGGCGCTGCTGAAATACTACGACGTCGAGCCGGAATCTATCGGCGACCTGCTCAACGAGATCGCCAGCACCGAAGAGATCACCGCCCTGGAGAACCGCGGCGAGAGTATCGACCTCGGGGAGCTGCAATCGGTAGCCGATTCAAACCCGGTAAAACGCCTGGTTAACATGGTGCTTATCGAGGCCATTCGCAACAGGGCGTCGGACATCCATTTTGAGCCCTTCGAAGACGAGTTCAAGATGCGGTACAGAATCGACGGTCTGTTGTATGAAATGCTTCCGCCGCCGAAATCCATCGCCGTCGCCATCGCGTCGCGAATCAAGGTTATGGCCAACCTCGACATCGCCGAACGCCGCCTTCCGCAGGACGGGCGCATAGAGTTGATGATCAACGCCAACCCGGTCGACCTGCGTATCTCGGTTCTTCCGACGATGTTCGGCGAGAGCGTGGTCATGCGTGTTCTCGACCGCTCGAACGTTCAGCTCGACATCGACAGGCTGGGTATGCGCGAGGACGACACCAAAATCTTCCGCCAGTTGATTTCCAGGCCCAACGGTATCGTGATCATAACCGGGCCCACTGGTTCGGGCAAGACCACCACGCTCTATGCCGCCCTGAACGAAAAAAACACCGAGAAAGTCAAAATACTGACTGCCGAAGACCCGGTCGAATACGATATCGACGGGCTCATTCAGGTGCAGATTCGCGAAGACATTGGGCTGACTTACGCCCGCTGCCTGCGAAGCTTCCTGCGTCAGGACCCCGATATCGTTCTGGTCGGCGAGATCCGCGACCTGGAAACTGCCGAGATCGCCGTGCAGGCCTCACTCACCGGCCACCTTGTTTTCTCAACCGTCCACGCCAACGACGCACCGTCTACTATTGCGCGTCTGGTCGACCTTGGGCTGGAACCGTTCCTCATCACCGCCACGATGGAAGGCGTCGTAGCCCAGAGGCTCATCCGGACAATCTGCCCGCGATGCAAAGAAGAATTCTCACCGACCGAGGACATGCTGATCCAACTCAATCTGCACCCCGAGGACATCGCAGGCAAGAACTTCTTCCACGGCGCCGGATGCGAATACTGTCGCGGCACCGGTTACAGCGGACGGGTTGGTATTTTTGAAATTATGCTCCTGGACGATAGTATCCGGGATCTGATCCTGAAAAACAGTTCCACCGGAGTAATTCGCGACGCCGCCCGCAAGCGTGGTATGCGGACGCTGCGCGAGAGCGGACTGCTCGCAATTTACGATGGTGTGACCACAATCGAAGAAATCGTATCGCAGACGGTTACGGAAGAGACAATCGTAACCACCTGATTTTGAGTACCTGCCAGACCCTGGCGAAACCAGAGCGTTTCGGTAGGACGCGAACCGTCAGGTTCGACACTGATGAGGAGCTAACCATGCCTCTTTTCACATACGAAGCCATGAACAGCGTCGGCCAGCCCGTCAAGGACCAGGTCGAAGCCGGGACATCCGAAGAAGCCATCACAAAAGTAAGGGCGATGGGCTATTTCCCGACCAAGATCAAGGAAAAGGCCGCCAAACGCACCGCTGGTGGCGTCGCTTCGAGCAGAGCTTCAGGCACGCCCGCCCGGCGCAGGAGCGTCGGAGCCGTTTCGACCAAGCTGCTCACACAGGCTACTCGTCAGCTATCGACGCTGATCGACGCCGGGCTGCCCATCCTGCGCAGCCTGCGGATTCTCGAGGAGCAGCAGAAACCAGGCGCACTGCGTATGGGACTTCGAATGGTCGCCGAGGACGTCGAAGGCGGTTCCACGCTTTCGGAAGCCTTTGGCCGACACCCCAAGGCGTTCGATCGCCTTTACGTAAACATGGTCCGCGCCGGCGAGTTGGGCGGCGTGCTGGACATCATCCTCCAGCGATTGGCCGACTTCATGGAAAAAGCCCAGGCCCTCAAGCGTAAGGTCATCGGTGCGATGGTCTACCCAGTGGCGGTCATCTTCTTTGCGATGCTGATCGTAACCGGCCTGCTGTACTTCGTGGTCCCGAGCTTCCAGAAGATCTTCGCCGACATGGGTTCCAAGCTGCCCGCTGTTACGCTGATGCTTCTGGACATCAGTACGTGGGTGAAGGACAAGTACGGATGGCTCATTATCATCTGCAGTCCGCTCGGATTCTGGGCCGTCGTACGACTTATAAAGATGTCCGAGACCGGTAAGTACTTCATGGACAACGTGAAGCTGCACATTCCCATCATGGGACAGATTGTTTCCAAGACCGCCATCGCAAGGTTCACCAGAACCCTCGGTACGCTGCTGACCGCGGGCGTTCCGATTCTCGAAGCGATCAATATTACACGCGAAACCGCCGGTAACGAAGTCTACTCCAGGGCGCTCAGTAAGGTCCACGACGGCATACGCGAGGGCGAGAATTTCGCCGAACCGCTACGACAGGCAAAGATCGTCGAGCCCATGGTCGTCAACATGATCGACGTCGGCGAGGAAACCGGCGAACTGGACAAGATGCTCAACAAGATCGCCGACACCTACGACGACGAAGTCGATACCCTCGTCGGCTCGCTGGTCTCGCTGCTCGAACCGGTGATGGTCATTACGCTCGGAATAATCGTCGGATTCATCGTTCTCGCCCTGTTCCTGCCGATGGTCAAACTGCTGGACGACGTTTCAAAATCATAAGGACCGTAAATTCACACGCGGGCGAACCAAGCCCCGACGAGAAAGGCCTGAAAA